>Ga0207433_10005733_pt1 | contig 21967 bp, 24 predicted proteins | sample YelNatPaOPGAMG01_FD_187559 | JGI IMG/M metagenome (GOLD analysis project Ga0207433, IMG submission 187559) | Hot spring thermophilic microbial communities from Obsidian Pool, Yellowstone National Park, USA - OP-RAMG-01 (SPAdes) (version 3) | ecosystem: Environmental > Aquatic > Thermal springs... | reverse complement strand
GGAACGCATGTCAAACCTTCCCTCCATTAAAGCCCTTTCAGAGGCTTCCAACGCTGGCTTAACCCGATAAGCCGCCTGTAAAGGTTCAATGTAGCCGTTTGGCCATCGGGGGATAGCAGCGTTTTTGTCTATGCAGAGTTCGAGGATTAATGCCAAAGCATCTTTGGAAACCAGCGGTGTGTCGCATGGAAGCAGAAGGGCATATTCACTGTGCGCTTCGCTGAATCCTGTTAATGCGCCCACGAGGGGACTTTGTATTTCCCACTTGTCAATGACAACTTTAACGTTTGAACCTGAAACTTTTGTAAATGCTTCTGCTTGTGTCTTCGAGCTGGCAACAACGATTTTTTCATCCACGACATTGTCTACAGCGTCTAAGACATGCTTTACAAGTGGCTTGTCCGCCAGCAGAGTCAGCCCTTTATCGGAGCCGAATCTTCTGGAAAAGCCTCCGGCCAATACTATTGCCGCATTCAACTGTTACCTTTCCTTTTAGAATTTATCGCTCGTATATCACAGCTGCTGATGCCTATAAGGCTTTTCTTTTCATTTCATTTGGATTTTATGAGAGAGGAAACTGCCTCCGCAATTATAAACAAGCCTATAAGCACGAGAATTGTCTGCCAGAGTGGCGGCTTAAACCCAGCCATAACTGTTCCTCCAAAGATGAGCGCTATTATTCCTATAAATAGGCTGAATTTGCTCAGTTTCATTCCAAACCCAGCCCTTGCGGCGTTTAACCCTATTAGGATTATGCCCACCCCTAAGGCGACGTAAGCCTCCATTGAAACACCATAATACTCGCTTGCAATCCAGCTTAGTCCAATCCAGACAAAGAAGATGCCCCATGCCAGCGAAGTTAAAGCCACATTTCTATTCAAAGCATACACCATCACAAGTTTTTACCATACAAATGATATAAAATTATCTGCTGCAAGGTGCTTGCAAACCCGCGAATATTTCTGCAAAGGGAATATAGAATATACAAGCAGCACAATCAGAAAAGGTAGAGAGGTGCAAGGATGAACTCTGAAATTAAGGAGTTAAACCGAATAATATGCAGACAGTGCAGTGAGAAAGATTACGAAAAATGTAAAAGCTGTAGGGTCTACCAGCTTATAAACAGGCTTGTAACGCGATAAGCCATTCTCTATGTTTAGAGCTTGTCTATTTTGCCCGCCATGTCCTCCAATATTCTTGTGAAGGGGTGCTGAGGCTTCTCGTGGACGAAGATTATTTTCCCCTCAGCCCTTGAAATGTCGCAGAAGCATGGAATAACCCCTAAAAGGGGCACTTCATAAGTTTCTTTCACGAGGGCTTGAAGCTTATCTCTCCCAGACCTTAGAGCATCTTCATACATAACCTTATTGAGTACTATTTCGGTTTTCTTTTCAAAAAGGTCGTAAAGGTCTCGAAGCATCCGCCTCGTTCCTTCCACGTCAGAGTTATCAAGGGTTGTCGCCACGATCACGAGGTCAGCGCTAACAATAGCGTTTATAGAAGAGTACTGCAGTCCAGGACTAGTGTCAAAGATTATGTAATCAAAATTTTTTCCGTTTAAAAGCGAGTTTCTAAGCGAGAGAAGTCTTCCAAGGGCTCGCATCTCCCATTTTCTATCCTTTGAGGACATATCCCTAATGGCTTCAACGGATGGATTGGCTAACCCCACGAAAAACCCGCCTTGTTTGCTAATTCTGTCGCCTAGGTCTATTAGAATCTTGTCTATTTCGCAAACGCCGTTCAAGTAGTCGTTAAGCCAATACTCCACCTTGTTAATATTTAGCAGCGTGGAGAGGCTTGGCGCCCTGAAGTCCAAATCCATAAGGCAGACTTTTTTGCCATGCTTAGCCAAGGTTACAGCCAGATTTGTGGATATGAGGGTTTTTCCCGTTCCGCCCTTGTAGGAATGAACAGCCACTATTTTACCCATGGCTTCACCCTTGCCCCTCTTTATTTATGTAGAAGTAGGCTTTCCGTCCCCTCCGCTCTTTTTTAAGATATCCCATAACGACAAGCTGGTTTAGGTAGGCGCTCTCCACAGCCCTCGCCCTATGAGTTTGCTGGGCAACCTCATCGGCTGTGGCGCGGCCAAGCCTACAAATGGTCATAGCCGTTTTTCGTAAATGGTCAGGCATGGAGAGGAGCGTCATGACGTCTAATGGCGCCTCTGGAGTAATTGTCTCCAATTCTCTTCTTCCATGTTTTTGTAGCTCAATCATTATTTCCATTTTCTCGTTGAGTCGTTCAAGGCTTTCCTTAATCTTCTCCAGTATTTGAAGGGGTTTTCTTCCAAGAACCTCCCTTTCTGACACCATACCTGCCTCGTCGTGTTTTACGTGTGTACATATGTTAGTTGGAAAGGGTGTTTATTAAGTCTTACGAAACAGATATAATGATTCCAAACAGTTACGAAGCCGGTCAAAAATTAAAATCTAGATGGAAAATCAGTTTTAGCCAAAAAGGCTCCGAAAACCATTACAGCCAACATCATAAATAACAGTAGGAAGGCTGCAAATCCAGATGCTGTTATTGCTGATGATATCATTTGCTCAAGCATGGCTGCTCAGGAAGAGAGAAATGCGTTTTGAAATAAAAGAGGTGTTTCGATGTCGAAAATATTACGAAACTTGAACAGATGCGAGCAAGCCTTTAATAAGGCACTGGAGCCTTGTTTCTGGCCTCTTCCACTATGGGCAGAACCTGCTTAAGCTCTCTAAAGTGTTTGAGAACAGTTATGCCCCTCTGGGTAATGGCGTAGACAACCCGCCTTTTGCCGACGGTGCGCTCTTCAACAAGGTTTTGTTTGATTAGAAAGTCGAGGTATTCCTTCAGCACACTGCAGTTAACGTTAGCCTTATACATAATATGGGTTAGCTTTAATGGGCCCCTATGAGCCAACACTTTAAGGATGTCAATATACATTTCAAGCTTGGATCTTCGCATTATCTAAACCTCTTTGCCATATTTTCCTTAATTTTTTATATAAAGCTTTTATGGATTGAAACTACGTCTTTTTCCTCTTTAGTCTCCATTAGTAGCCCCTTTTTGCTTGTACTCTTTTTAACACGTTTATTCTATTCTGAAATGCTGTAACAAGGTCGTCTAACAATATTTTTTGAAAATCTGTCGACAAACCAGTAAGGTTTTCCTTGAAAACCTTAGCCATCTTCGCTTTTATTTGCCTCCTTTGCTGAGGGGTAATTTCACACTTCAAGGACTTTCCTCCAGTTTATGAGACAAAATAAGTCAATCATATTTAACTAGCTTATGAACCCAAAATCCATATTTAAAATTCACATTTTCTGTGCAGAAAACCTGTTGTGTAGTTCATCCAAAACAGTAAGGTTGATTTTGCATTTGCAGTCATCGGTTAAATTTGATAGCCCCTCTCTAGATTTTCCACCTTTTAAGTGGAAAATGGATGGTTTTTAAAAGCCATTTTCGCCTCTCCCTTCCTCTATAGTTTTCCAGCGGCTTAAAGGGAAGAAGCTTGTGCATTTGCATGTTATATGATGTAGAGGTATATTGAATGTGTGTGGAAGCTTTTTTCATGGATTTTTATGCTCTTGGCTGGGTTAAGCCCTTTCAATGGGTAGTCATGAACCAGTATTCTTGTGCCCTTTGAGCATTCTTGGGTAATCTTTTCAGAGAGTTTGTCAATTATTGTGGGGAAAGGGTAAACGTATATTACGTTAAACCTTGACAGGTCAACCGTGAAAAGGTCGGCACAAACAACGTCCACCAGGAAACTCACCCCATAAGTTTTTGCCTTTCTGCGGGCAAGCATGGCCAAGGATGGATTAATTTCAAAGCCTACGCAGTAAGCTCTAAACTTTTCCGCTGCCCGCACCAACACTGTCCCGTCTCCACAGCCCAGGTCGGCGAAGATTTCTTTAGGCTTAACTTCAACCATGCTGAGCGCTGCATCAACCACATTCAGAGAGCTTGGAAGATATGGAAACTCTAAAAGTCGCCTAACCAACGCATCCTCAGAATCGACGCTCATCACAAAATTATATGTGAAACTTTTTATTTTTCAACTTTCCCTTATTTCTTATTGCCGGATGATGAGAAGGCATTAGGTTGACAAAATGGATGAAATCTCAGAGTTACTCAGACGGCAACGAGTGAGAAAAGTTTACAGAGGAAATTTTCCCGTTAAAAGACATTAACGAAGATGATAAACCTGAATGAAAGAGATACCAATTATAATTTTTCGTTTTCACTCTCCATTATCGTTAAAAGCGTTGTGATCGGTATTCGGATTACATCATAACGCTTTTATATCAGCGCAAATGTAGTGAATAGTAATATTCACGAAGTGAAGTCAATGGAAAAACATATCTTGATTTCCTTAACTTGCTTGTTGGTAGCATTCGTTGCTCTCAGTTTTGGGGTTGCGGCATATCTAAAAGCTCCTGAAGAACGAGTTCAGTTAACACCCCCTCCTGAGACTGGGGGTGAGGAATTTAAAGGTCCAATTTACACGGGAACCGGTGCGGGATATATCATTGAATTTGAAAATGGAGCGAAATTCTACTTTGCTGGAGATACGGGACTATTCAGTGATATGAAGTTTGTGATAGGCGACTATTTCAAACCTGATGTGGCCTTCCTGCCCATCGGAGATGTTTATACAATGGATTCAAAGCAGGCTGCAATGGCAGCGGTTTGGGTGAATCCAAAGTATGTTATACCTTATCATTACCACACGTTTCCGGAACTAACGCAATCAGCCGAGGAGTTTGTTAATCAAGTTGAAGCCTATAGAAGCCAAGGGATGACAACAGCCGAGCCGATAGTTCTTACGCCGGGTGAAGAAAGGGAAATTGAGGGCATAAACGTAACATGGCTTGGACACGCCACATTATTTCTGGAATCCATTGACGGTTCAAGAATTCTTATAGACCCTTGGCTAGAAGCGAATCCTGACTGCCCATCAAACTTCAAGAATATAACCGCCTTTGGCCATATTGATCTGGTTCTGCTCACCCATGGACACATAGACCACGTAACCTATGAAGAGTTAGATGCGATAGCAAAGGCTTACCAGCCAGTGATAATTGCTCAATGGGAGTTGGGCATATACCTGCAAGACCATATTTCAGTGCCAGTTGCACTCATGAACATTGGAGGAACCCTCACAAAGCAAAAACTTTTGGATCAAGGGGTTGTTCCGCCGGAAATAGTTAATTCAGTAAAGCTTGACGGAATTAAAATCACCATGGTTCAAGCAATCCACAGTTCAAGCCCTCCATAGGCGAGTGTCGGTGCACCCAATGATTGCAACATCCTTTAATGTTCAAGGTGGCGGACTTGAAGCTTTCCTTCTCGTCAAAAGTTAGCTTGATCGTTGTCATAGTTGTAATCTTAAGCATTCACTTATATGCTTCCATTGAGGCGATGATTGAAAGCCAAAGGATTATCCAAGGAATAATAGATGAGAAGAGGAAAGTTAATGAACTGGTAGCTTTTAGCCTAGAATCCGCTGAGTACCAGTCTTTAACTTGGTACAAAAAATACATTATTATGAAGGCTGCTGAACCAGAAGATGTTGTCTACTGCAGATTAGTTAAACCTAGCGGCGAAATATTGCTTTCCAGCATTGAGGGAGAGAGAGGAATGTACATTTTAGACCCCGCCATCCACGCTAATGAAACTTTAGTGAAAAATGATGTTTTTAACGGTGAAAAGATAATCGTCATAGTTTCTCCGACCTATCACGGATACACTGTATGGCTTGGTTTTTCGGTTGCACAAATCAACGCGGTATTTATGCAGACATACATGCAAGCAGCTGTTATGACGCTTATAGCCGCGCTCATTTTGGCTCCGACATCATACTTTATTGTCTCGCGTTACTTACGTCCGGTTAAGGAGTTAACTGACCTATGCAGGGAGGTGGGAAGAGGAAATTTTGACGTCCAAGCCATTGTCAAATCGAAGGATGAAATAGGGCTTCTGGCAAACACCTTTAACAACATGATTAATGACTTGAAAAGATTAAGGGAGGAGATACGCCGTTCAGAACGCCTTTCCGCCATAGGGCAATTGGCTGCGATGGTCAGTCATGACCTGAGAAACCCCTTGACGGCTATAGCAAACGCGGTTTACTACCTAAAAACAAAGATTAACCCGAGTGAAAATGAAAAAATAAGTAAAATGCTTACGATAATTGAAGAGGAAGTGAAACACGCAGATAAGATAATAACTGATCTACTTGATTTTTCAAGGGTTAGAAAGCCTGAATTTAAAGAGGTTGATTTAACTTCGCTGGTGAAGGCATCATTAGATAACGTCAAAATTCCGGATAACATAGAAGTTAAAATTGAAGTTGACCAAATTCCGCCGATTGAAGCAGACCTTGAAGACTTGAGGAGAGTGTTCATTAACATTATTCAGAATGCGGTTCAAGCCATGCCGAAAGGAGGCAGATTGACAATTTCAGCCAAAACGATGGGTGAATACATTGAGCTAAAGTTTTCGGATACGGGAATAGGAATACCTAAGGAGAATCTGGAAAAGCTGTTTACCCCATTATTTACAACCAAGGCTAAAGGGGTGGGTTTGGGCTTATGCATATGTAAACGTATTATAGATGCACATCATGGCACTATTGAAGTTGAAAGTGACGTTGGCAAGGGTACAACCTTCACCATAAAACTTCCCATTCATCAGAATTATATAAAGGAAGAGAATCAAAATTAGGCGGGCATGGCCTCCTTGAATTGAAGGTTGATTAGAATGTGTTTTATGTTATTGTTAGCTGTTCGATATCCCGCGGATAATATGTAATGAGTTCGCAACCTTCTTTTGTTACTAGTACTGTGTCGGAGTGGCGGAACCCCGCAAATCCAACTTCGTATATGCCGGGTTCGCAGCTTACCACCATTCCAGCTCTTAGCCTTTCTTTGTTTCCTATGTCAAGCCATGGAGGCTCGTGACCTTCCAAGCCTAGTCCATGGCCGGTGTGATGTTTTACAAGGTGGGTTAGTCCGGCTTTTTTGAAGGCGTTTATTGATGCCTTGTCGACTTCGCTGCATTCCACGCCTTCCTTTATTTTTTGGATGGCTGCTTCCTGGGCTTTTATCATGGCTTCAAAGTAGCGTTTTTGTTTTGCTGAGGGTTTGCCTACAATCATTGTGCGTTCAAGTTCGCAGCTGTAGCCGCCTATTTCCACGCCCGCCTCGGCTATGATTACATCTCCGCCTTTTATTTTCCTCTTTGTTCCAATGGCGTGGGGTATGGCGCTCATTTCGCCAATCTGCCCTCTAAAGCCCGCAGAAACTGGGAAAATGCTTCTTAAGGGTTCAAAGCCTTCGCCCAAAGTCTTCTTCATCATGCTGGTGGTGTCCAAAGAGGCGGCAAGTGCCACTTCAACGTCCCAGGCGCCTTCCGTAGTGTATTCTTGTAGTAGGGATACTGCCAAGTTCGCCCATTTCGCGCTCTCCGTTATTAGGGCGATTTCCGCCGGCGACTTGATTAGACGCATTTTTGGCACAAGGTCAGCCATATCCACAAACTTGGCGTCTGGAAGCTTCCTTGTTATGGGTGGCCCCTTATAACCCCACATGGCTGAGGCCCCAGCCTTGTTGTCTATGCCTATTCGTTTTTTAGCCAAACCCATTTCGGTGAGAAACTCTGCAAAGCACTCTATGGGGTGCTTCTCCCCTGGATAGTCAAGGTATGTCTTCACATCTTCGACAAGCCTTGTTTTTATGGGGATATGGTCCCTCTCCAGTTGTGGCCCCATGAAGGTTATCTTCCCATCCAACGGTATGATGAGGGCTGCTGGTCTTTCTGTGGATATGAAGGAGTAACCGGTCAAATAGAAGATGCTCGTGGCGTTTGTCAAATACAAGGCGTCGAGATTCCTTCTCTGCAAAACCTTCTTAACCCTTTCCACACGGGATTTATATTCACCTTCACTTATGGAAAGCTGCATGGAACATTTCTCCCCTACGATTAGAGACTTTTATTCCTTAAACTGGTTAAATGTTTTTCCAAGCCAAATGATTAGGCTTTTAAAATTAAGCGGACAGAAAGTTTATCGTGGCGGTATCCCCCTTGCCGAAACCCTCGAAAGAATTTGAACCCGCTGTTTTAGAGTCGATGTTGAAGGGAAAAACATTGACTGTTTATTGGTATTTGCTGCAGCAGCCTAACCGCAGTGTGGGCGTCCGCGAAATTCAAAGGGCTTTAAAACTTTCCAGTCCAAGTGTGGCTTTGCATCACCTTGAAAAACTGGAGGACTTAGGCCTAGTGCGGAAGAAGGCAACCAGCGAATATGTGGTTGAGGAGGAGGTTAAAGTTGGGATTTTGCGCCTATTCACCCGCATGGGCCGTTTTCTTGTTCCCCGCTACCTCTTTTATTCGGTTCTTTTCACCAGCATGTTGACAACCTATACAACAATATGCGTTGTAAGCCATACATGGCCAAACTTTTACGCCTTCATGTTCGGGCTCATCGCATCAGCGGCTTTCTGGATTGAAACCATCCGCGTCTGGAGGGCGAAACCATTTTGAACTCGCGTTTAAGAAGCGTTCTAAAATCTAGATTTAAAAGGCTGGAAAACACGCATTTATATTAGAAGGTTGAGGCGCTTGGCTAAAAAACTGCTGGTTTATGCTTTAACCGCCGCTGTTCTAGGAGCACTGCTTGTAGTAGCTCCGCTTTTCTTCGTGCCCCTCGCAGAACATTATGGAGCCGAATATACGCCGCAAACCCTTTCGGAAAGAGTTAAAATCCTTGAGGCCCTCTACGGACTTCGTGGAAATGCAATGCAAGGCTACTTAACGGGCATTATAACTTTTGCAGTTGGCTTAATGACTGCCACAGTCGCCTACCTCCTTGTGAAGGCTAAGTTTTCACGTTAAGGCTGTTCCAGTTTTAGTACAATTTTGTTCTAAACCCTAGCATTAAAGCTGGCTATCCCCCTCATTATTTGTGGTGAAAATTCATGTGGATTAAAAGGAAAGAGATTCTCGCAGCGGTAATGCTTGGCCTTACTCTCATACTGGTTGTCTATTTCTCCAGCATAGTGAATAAAACAGCATACAAGCCCTTCCGTGGAGAAAGCAGCCTTCTTTCAGAATGGGGTTTATCAGCCAAAAGTCTCGGATCTTATGCTCAAGGATCTCAACAGCACTATCAAGTCATAACTTAAACTATAGAGGGCGAGTTGGAAAGGGGAGCCTTCGAAAGCGTTGTGGACAGCATTGTAGTTCTAGTAGACCATAAGGGAGGCTATGTTAAGTCTCTGCGTATGACCTATGTTGACGGTGCATGGAGCGGGCAGTTGATCTGCAAACTACCTCCGGAAAATGTGACAACTTTCGCATTTAGGGTTAGGGAAATAATTGACGCAAACGACACTGTCACCTACATAAACATAAGTGTGGAAGAGGTGGAAGCTCAACAACAGCCTCAAGAAACCAACTACTCAACAATCTACATAAACCTAAAAGAAAAGAAGCCTCAGAGTGGGAATGAAATTCCAGCGCCATTGGCATCTGCTATTGAGATTCTTTCAAAGGGCTTGCTGTTGATAGCGCAGGGCGTGATGGTGGGTGTGCCCGTCTGCCTTGCCTCGCTTGGCGTCGTGCTGCTTGTAAACAGAGGCCTACTGCCCCTTTGGAGAAACCTTTTGAGGGAGCCGAAAGGAACGGCTAGTGCTGATTAGAACGGCTCATCACGGTTGAGCATATTTGGAGAAACACGTTTAGGCTTAGCCCGATTTCAACGCATCGCATTATGTTGTCCTTGTGCCACGGCATGGTCTTTGACGCTTTCTCAATTTCCATCCAAAACGTTTCAGGGTTCAGTTCTATTCCAGAGTCTTTCATTTTATCCATCAGAACGGCTGCGGAGTCTGCGGCTATCAAAGCCTTATCAAGTCTGCTTTTGGGTTTAAATCCTGTTCGGTAGTCGTGGGCCTTAATGGCGTGGATTGCCACTTCTGGAAGCCTTCCCATTAGTTTCTCTGCAGCCGCAACGCCGTGTTTCCGCATGTCCTCTCTGACTTCGTCGTAGTCGAGGTCGTGGAGCAAGCCTACAATCCTCCACAATTTCACATCTTCATTTAGCTGTTTCGCCAGTTCAGCCATGATGGCGGAAACTAGTAGAGCATGCGAATACTTGCTAGTGTTTTTAACAAGCTGGATGGCTTCGTCTTCAGAAATCATCAGTCTTCTTGGCTCCCTTTCCAGCTGTGGGCTCTAGAGCTTTTCTTGCGAAGGTTATATAGCCAGTGTGGGCCGTCATTAGGGTTTGGGGTCTTGTTTTCCCCCTTTCTATTTGCATACCCCGTAGGAGGCATTCAACGGTTTCTATGTCTATGAAGCCGTTTTCTTTTAAGGCTTCGACTGTTTTTACGGTTTGGTCTATGGTTGGGCTGAAGGAAACCAGCGTTCCGCACGGTTTCAGCGCTTTGTAGGCGTGGGGCACGACAAGCCATGGGGTTGCCATGTCCAGTATGACAGCATCTAAACCAGTTTCATCGATTCCGGCCGTGATATCCTTGTTTTTAAGTTCCACATACTCCATTAAACCTGCCCGTTTTAGGTTTTTCTCGGCTGTTTCGAGGAACTCGCTTCTAACTTCGTAACTGTAGACGCGGCCGTTGGGCCTAACAAAATGGGCTAAGGCTGTTGTTAAGGCTCCTGTGCCTGTTCCTGCTTCTGCGACGTGACTGCCGGGGCCTATTCCGCTGAAGATCATGATTAGGGCTATGTCTTTTGGGTATGTTATCTGGGTTCGCCTAACAGCCTTCATTATGTAATCGCGGAGCAAAGGCCTTAAAACCGTGAACCGCGCCCCAGTGCTGCTTAAAACTGTTGAGCCGTACTCTTTTCCGATTATGTCGTCAAATTTTATGAAGCCTTTATGGGTGTGGAAGGTTTTGCCAGCCTCCACTTTCACAAGGAATGTTCTCCGCTGGTCTAGGTATAGGAGAACGTGGTCTCCATCCATTATTTTCTGGCCTTGCAAGGTTTCCACGCTTTTATGGCGTGTATTTGAAGGGATGTTTGGCCCTTTCTTTATTTTCCATCAACTCTTCTATGGTTGGCCTTCCTTCTATGGCTTTTCTTATGGCGTGGCGCATGGCTTTGTAATTGTTTATGTAGACACGTTGCCTATCCACAGCCGACGGGTGGACAAACACGTTGGCAATAATCACCAATTCTTCCACAGCCTCCTTTGGTATTGTGCCGTCTGCGACACTGTCCAAGACTGCTTTGGCCACAGCTGTTTGAGCCGGCCCATAGACTAGGCTGGCCTGCCGCATGCTGGTTATCGTAACCGTTGGAACTATCAGTGTTATGGGCTTAACCGTTAGGTTTGGCTCTAATATGGCTAATAATGGCTCGTGTCCAGGTATGGGGGCAGCCTTAGCCTTAACGAAGGCAGCGCCCAATGGGCCGTCTTTTCTACCTATCACAAGGTCTATGTGGGCCACTTCTGCACCTGTTCCAGCCAATGCTTCGCCTACGCGGAGATGGAAGTCCCTTATGATTTCCGGGGTTATATCGATGGCGTTAAAACGTTGTTCTAAGGGTTTTTCTGTAATTTCGAAGGTTATGGGTTTGGGTTCTATTTTGCCTATTTTCTCAAGGTCTAGGCGAAGTTCCTCCCTTGCCTCGTAGGTTAATTCTCCGCCAACGCTTAGCGGCAGCCTTACTGGGCCAACTTTTATCTTCATCATGTTTAGGGCAGCCTTTGCGCCTACTGGGCCGCTTCCGGCGATTATGCGGGCTATTTTCTGAATTTTATATTGGAGCTCTCGGGCTTTTTGCAGTTCGCCGTTTTTTACATGGTTGTATATTTTAACCCAGATGTCTGGGATTACATTGGCGCTGGCGAGTATGGCGCCGCTGCAGCCGGCCGCCAAAGCAGCTACAACAACTTCGTCGTGGCCGCATAAAACTTTTATTTTGTCTCTGACCTTCTCCAGCACCGCCAATATATAGCTGAGTTGTCCACTGCTGTCTTTTAAGCCTACAATGTTTGGAATTTGCGCCAAGTCCTCCACCATTTGCCATGTAAGCTGCACCCCAGTGCACTGTGGAATATTATAGAGGATTATGGGCATGTCGGCTTTGCTGGCTATAGTGTCATAATGCTCATATACACCGCGGTCTGCAGCCTTCAAATAGAAAGGCGTAACAATCAAGGCGGCGTCGGCGCCCACATCCTTTGCATACCTTGTCATTTCTAAGGCTTGGTCTGTTCCGCTGGCACCGGTTCCGGCAATCACTGGAACCCGCCCATTAACCTCGTCTACAACAATTTTATAACTTGTTTCCGTTCTTCCAGAGTCATGTTTACAAATTCGCCTGTTGTGCCGCATGGAACAACACCATGCACGCCGAGCTCTATGCAACGGTTCACTAAGAAACGCAGTCTTTCTTCGTCGACAGCCTTGCCATCATCGGTGAAAGGCGTAACCAGGGCGGGCATAATTCCTTCTGGTTTAAACATGATTTCCTCCTTCTTGAATTACCATAAATGTTAAACAATTTAAACTTTGAAGTAGAAATATACGGGTTCTCTAGGAGGATAAAGGTTTGACGGCTTTGAGAGAGAGGCTTCTCATAGACGAGAAGAGGCTGGAAGAGGTTAACGCCTTCCTATTACGAGAGGACAACCCGCTGGTGAACGGCATCTTAGGAATAATTGAAAGGCATGGCGGAGTTGAAGAAATAAACCGAAAAGCCAAAGAAAACAGTCAACTGGAAACCCTCATAAAACGCCTTGAAAAAATGAAGTCTCCATTCCTGAAGGATGTTGATTGGCTCATCAAACAACGCGACAGAGAAGCCTTCATAAGCATACCCGAATACCGAAGAAAAATTTTGGGTAGAAAAGCTGACTCCATGAAGTTTGACGAGCCTTTGGCGGTTACCCTCGAAATTAGCGCATGCAACTTTTTCCCATGGCTTATTGAAGAGGCTAAAAAGGCGATTAAGCAAAGAGACCTTATGCCAGCCCGCTACATAAGGGTGCGCTCCATGAAGGAGCAGGCTGAAGACGGCGACATTTTGGCTTTCGCTGCAGCCATGCAAGTTATAGGCGCCTCATACGTGCAGACACTGGACACAAAAGGCACGATGCCCGGACCGGACGACAAGCCTATAAACGTGCATTTAGGCGGTCCTGAAACCATAACTGGCTATTTTGGCGGTGTGGGTGTTCCAAACGAGTACGCCCTAAAATGGGCTGAAGAACTCCTCCACTACTATATGGAGTACGGCGTAAAACAGGTTTTGAACACGAACATAGGAACCGTTTTGTTGGGCTTTCTCTTACACAAGCTTGGAGTAGACATCGAGTTTAAAATCTCCGTTTTTCTCGGAGCCGACAACCCCTACTCGATTCTGTGGATTCTTATGATGGCGAAACTTTTCAGCCGAAGGGATGGGACAACACCGCTTGTGGGGTTTAACCTATCCAACTCAGTGAACAACCGCACCATTGAGCTTTCAGCCTATATTAGAAAAGCCTACGGCTTCGAGGATGTTGTGCGTATAGAACACCACATAACAGAAGCCTACAAAAGCATTGTCCGCCAACCCTACGACCGCCTAAACGAACTGCTGGAACTGGCAGACCACGTGAAAAACATAAGCGCCAAACACGAGGGCGCACCGCCAGAGGCGGAGAAAACCCGAGAACACCCATCGGACATACTGGACTATTTCATGACGAAAAAGGAAATAATGGAAAAGGGGCTAATGCCAAAACTATTAGCAAACTATTTGGACAAACATGACGCCGTAAACAGAACAGCAAAAGCCCTAACAGAGAAAGGCTTAACCTTCATAGCAGCCCAAAACCTCCACAAAAAATAGGAGTGTTTGGCTGTTACCAGACTTGTTTAGGTCTTCTGAGAACTAGATAAGCGGTTGTCGCAACAAAGAACACTGTTACAACCGCCAAGACTACTATGGCGCTTCGTGTTCCGCTTAGTTCCCCCTCGTAGCGATGTTGAATGTCTGTCAAGTTGTTACGGAGTTCTGTTAAGGTATTATTAAGTTCTGTCAATTTGTTATTGAGGTTTGTTAAATTCTCCTTTAACATGGTGTTTTCGTTTCTTAGCCTATCAAGTTCCAAACTCTTCAAATAGCTCATAATCACCGTTAATTCCCGTTCATATGTGTCCTTCTCAACTGTGCCCGTCAGCGTCCACTTTAACTTTAATTTTCCGTATAATACATTAATTGCGTACTCTGGGATGAACACTTTATAGGTTTTATTGAACCATTCATTATTGCTGAACAATTTAGGCGTCGAGATGTGGGAAATGCTGTGAAGCAGAATTTCTTCCCTTGTTAAATTGTGAAGAGTGTATAAATCCAATAAGATGTAGCTGACGTTTAAACTAGCTAAAGCCCTTGTTGTGATGTTAATAGTTATGCTTTGATTGGGATAGGTTTCAAAGGGGTATTCAATTCGCACTTCAAGGCTGGCAAAGGAATATACGTACGTTCGTGTTCCTGTTTCGGCCTTAACATTGCATGTCACAGCGACTATAAGCAGTATAGACAAAAATAGCGTTAAGGTTTTAGGCTTCAACATTTTTTATTTCACCCGACTTAGCGGTTTATGATTCGGTCTTCGGGATGCTTATTTAATTGTTTTTTATTCTTCTTTTGTTATTTGCAGTTTTTCTGCCGATTCTTTTTTAAGAATTATGTTTATTTTCGGCTATTTTATTGAGCGTATGAAACGCTGATACATGTATATGAAGTAGATAAGCGCAAAAAATGTCAGGGCTATTTCGAAGGCGAGGATTGCCGGGTTGTTTTCCACAGCCATGAAGTAGCCGTGTTGGAGTATATCCGTAAAGACTAGGATTTGGAGGAATATGGCTCCGCCTAGGCAGCTTAAGCCTAGGCTGTGGATGAGGATTTGAATGCGGCGGTCTATTTTGGAGGTGGTGGCTTTCATGTTTATCGTGAATATTAAGAAACCATGCTTTGACTTATAGGTTGCGAACCCAAAAACACTACAAGGCGTTACGATTCCGCTTCCACATTAAAAATTAAAATTCACCAAAAATATAGAGGGGGCTACTCCCTATTGGCTAGAAAACAAGCCAATAAATGATGCTTTTCGCAAGTGCCAAGCCGCCCTACAGCTGGCTAATGGCCTCCTTAACAACCGCCACAGACTTTTCCAGCCGTTTTCTGGTTTCGGGTGAAAGTTCAAGCTCCAAAATCTTTTCAACGCCTTTTCTTCCAAGGACAACTGGAACTCCTATGGCCACGTCTGAAAATCCATATTCGCCTTGAAGGTATGTGGATACGCCCATGACTCTGTTTCTTCCGCGGAGAATAGCGTCTGCCATTATGGCTATGGCTGCCGCCGGCGCATGCACCGTTGAACCTTTAAGTTTTATGACCTCTGCGCCTGAAACTATTGTGAGGTTTACGATTTTTTCTATATGCTCCTTTGAAAGAAGCCTTGTTATGGGTATTCCAGCCACGGATGCATATTCAACTAGAGGCACCATGGAGTCGCCGTGTTCACCTATCACGAGGGCGCGAATGTCCTCCCTTGAAACGCCAAGTTCTACGGCAATATATGAACGGAAACGCAATGTGTCAAGAATATTGCCCATCCCGAAAACGCGGTTCCGCTCGAAACCGGACTCCTTGTACGCCACATAAGTCATAACGTCAACAGGGTTCGTCACCATCATGATTTTTGAGTCTGGCGCATATTTGACCACTTCCCGTACTATGGATCGCACTATGCCCGCGTTCTTCTTCATCAAGTCCAGACGGCTCATTCCGGGTTTTCTTGCCTCGCCAGCAGTTATTATGACAAGCCCTGCGCCTTTCATTTGGCTGTAGTCGCTTGTTCCCACAATTTTCCCATCAAATTCTAGGGCTGGAGCCGTCTGCATCATGTCAAGGGCTTCACCCTTGGCTAGGTTCTCGAAAACATCGATTAAGACGACGTCGCTTATCCTATACCTTAAAATATTGAAGGCTGCGGCGCTTCCAACGCGTCCAGCACCAATAATGGCTATCATAAAATAGTGGTGGAAGCTCCGGAAAGATATAGTTAACGCTTACAACCTAAGGTTTAAAGTCTATACTCTCTGCCCTTTTCTATATGTTCTACTTGGCTTTTTGTGTCGCGCATGAATTTGGCGAAAAGCTCAGCGTTCTCAGTGTGCACCGGAAAAACTTTCTCTGCATTAATTTCTTTTAAGGCAGCTTTAAGCCTCAAGGGGGTTATGTGGCCGGAAACGTAGACATGGTACTGAGGTAAGCCATAATGCCTAAGCCAGTTTACAAGCCTTTCAAAGTCAATCTCCATCTCCTCATTAAAAGGCTCAGAAGAGGAAAAGACATAGCAGCTTCCCGGCTTAGGCTGGATCTCCGCAAGCTGCTCCAAATCATACAAGGACATGGTTAAGATTATGTTTTGCTGTCGTTTCGAAACGTGTTCGACGTCAACAATCTTGTCCGGATGGCGTTCCATGATTTGTTTTTCCCACGCGTACATGCGCTCCTTCGACTTTCGAAAAATCAAGATTCCCTCATCACCCAGTCTTGGAATGCGTAGTCTCCGGTCGACGCTTAACGCTTCCATTAAGTAGGCTTGCCGTAGGGAAACAGCCAAGCAACGGTTGTTCCTCAAGGCTGTTCGATAGAAAGAGTTAAGCCTATCAACATCTGTGTAGGCGAACTCCGCAAGCACTAAGCCCTCTGTTTGGCTGACAACATGGTTCAGCTTGTTTTCAACCTCCTTTTCAGATGAAACAGAAACACTTGTCATGTTGGTGGCCTCACTTATAACAGCCACTGGCTCAGCAGCCTTCGCCCGCTCAACAAACTCGCGGGTCATCTCGTCCTTCGCACCATGATCTCGAAAGTCTCCAGTGTAAACAACAGCCCCATTTGAAGTGTGAATGATAAAGCCGTAGGCACCCGGCACAGAGTGATCCACATGCACTGGCTCCACTTCCAAACCGTCCACTTTAACAGTGTGCCCCGTCCTAAAAGGTTGGAAGTTTATGCCCTCCACGTTGAATTCTAAATCTGCCTTGCGAATTTCTCCAAGGGCTTCTAGGATTATTTTTGTTGTTTCGCCGCAGTAGACGGGGATTTCCCTCTTTACGAAGGAAAGGTAGGCTGAATGATCCATGTGGCCGTGGGAGATGAAGATGGCGTCCACCTCCTGCGGTTTTTCGTCAAACCTGTAAATGCCGTCCAATTTGGGTAGGATGCCAAGCTCTTGGAGGCTTTTCTCGCTTTTAGGCGAAAGGAATGGAGGCGAATAATACTGTTTTCTCAGGGCGAAGGACATCCCAAAGTCAAAGAAGACCTTTGTTTCGCCGTCTTTGATGAGAACCTTGTTTCCGCCAATCTCGTTTACTCCGCCGTAAAAGGTTAAAACGGTTTCATCCTTAACCATATTGTTCCCTCAGCTGCTCCGCTTTTCGACAAAGGTTGGATATAGCTAAAATAATGTGGGGTAAAACGAAAAGGCTAAAAACCTTCGTGTATTTCGGCTTCCCAGCAGCCTTAACGACCTCTAAATCTCCCCCAGCCTCCAAATACCCTCCTAGAAAAGCCTTCACAACAGTCTCTACAAGCTGGGCTCCAGCAAGCGGCGGCGCATAATGCCCAATATAATAAACAAACTCGGCTATATCCCAAGCCATGTCGCCGTTCCGCGATGCCTGCTCAAAATCCATCAAATAAACTTCGCCATTTTTCCCAACAAGGATGTTTTCTGGTTTAGTATCGCCCAGAGCCATGTTGAGGGCATGGGCCTTTGCGAAAACCTCGCCAATTCTGCGGATAAGCTTTAACTCCTCTTCAATTCGGTTCTCATCCTCTGAATTAAGGATTCTTTTAATAATTTTTTCAAGGGTTTCGCCCTCCAAATACTCCATAAAAACGAGCCTTTCATCGTGGTTTATGCCAAGAATCCTTGGAACATGGAAGCCCCTTGAGCGAAGAAACTGGTTTGCGGAGCATTCCCTCTCAAGTCTTGAACGCCCAAGAAGGGTGAAAGTTCTCGTCCCAACAGTCCACAAAGTCAACGGGAACCATTTAAAACCCGACCAGTCTTTGAAACTTTTAACGACAAACTTGCACTCCTCGCAGTTTCTGGAAACTTTAACTAGGTAGACGTCGTTTAAAACCCCGCCCAATTCCTCAATCGCTACCCTCGTGTTTTCGCCAGTTTTAAGGACTTTTCTGGCGAAATCTTCTATGCCCATCCTCGCGGATAAGGGCGCAAGCCCATTGGCGGTGGGCACAAACAAGTACATTTTCGGGTCTTCAAGATTAAATTCAGTCCTTAATTTTAATCTCTCATATTCGAAGAGCTGAAGTTTCAGAAGAACATCCATGTTAGATGACAAAACTTCCAAAATTTTTGGAAAAGCCCCCAGAAGGGACATGAATAGGGCTTTCTGTGCAGACTTCAGCAGATTCGTGAACGGAAACTTTTGGCTTTTTAGCTTTTCAATAAAATCTTTTGAAATCTTGAAAAGGTCGAGGTCTACACGCTCCACAATCCCTTCCTTTTCCAAATCTTTTAAGGCAAGCAAGTATCCTTCCATAACCTGCTTAACATTTTTTTCACGCAAATCTTTGCGGAGAATATTTGATATGGTGTAATAAAATGGGGGGAAAAGGCGCGCTCTACCCAGCATAGCTTCATACATGAAATATCCTGGTTTTATTCGAATTTCATAGGAAAGTTCTGGAAAATCAAGCACAAGGTTTTCTAAAAGTTCAAGAACCAAGCGTTTCTTCAGCTTAACCTCTTCCGCCTTCAAATAGTCGGGGTTAACCAGCGGCTTGTATGGGAAAATGAGGTAGACAGCGAAAGCCTCGCCTAGAAAACCTTCTTCCACATCCCTTTCAAAAACCCCATTATCCACCGTATAGAAAATAGCGGCTTTACCGTTGAAAAACTTCACGTAGTTCATTAACTTAGGCCTAAAGCCTTTGATAATCAGCAGAACCTCCAAGAAAGTTTTAGCCTCGCCATGAGGACGCAGCGCAGAGCTTCCACACATACAAACACCCATTATTGAACGAGAGTTAGCAATCTGCCTACAAAAGTCAAGAATCTGCTTCTCCAGTTCACCGCTGAACCGCTTTTGCTGGCGAATCAACCTTTCACCAAGGTTCGCTGTACAAAATAGAGTGGGGCTTCTATGAAATATAGTTTAACCCAGTTTAACGCTTGCCAACGATTTTACCGTAAAGCCTTAAGACTTTTAAAGCTTTCACGCCTTTCTCCGGCAGATTGTATAGGGGTATGCTGCTATCGCCAATCACTCTATAAACAAGCTCGAAATCTTCGCCGCCAGCCGGCACGTCCACCACAGGCTTGTCTGGATGTTTTGCCGCCACTTCAGGAATAACCCTCGCGTCCTCCGGCTCGAAAAAGCATGATTTAAGCATGTTTATCACAAGAACACCATCGACGTTGCTATCTGCTAAAACAAGGTCTAACACTTTTCGGAATCGTTCGGCGCGGGCGTCCGCTATTAGGTCGATGGGGTTTGTGGCATCCACGCCCACATAAAGCCTTTCAATTTCGCTTTTTGTTTCTTCAGAGAGCCTAGCAAGTTTAAGGTTGCTCCTCGCAATGGCGTCTGCTGCCAATATGGCGGGGCCTCCCACATTGCTCACTATGGCTACGTTGTCGCCCGGCATAGGCGGCTGTTTAAGTAAGGCTAAAGCTGCGTTCATGAGTTCCTCCATGTCTTTCACACGGATTATTCCAGCTTTTTTGAAGGCTGCGTCAAAAACTTCGTCAGAGCCAGCCATAGAAGCTGTGTGCGACTTGGCTCTATAGGCTGATTCTTGGGTTATTCCGCCTTTCAAGGCGAGGATGGGTTTTTTATAAACTATTTTTCTCGCTTCTTCTATGAACTGTCTACCGTTTTTTATTCCTTCCATGTATAGGCATATGACTTTGGTCTCTTTGTCTTCGGCTAAATAACGGAGAAGTTCAACGTCGTCTACGTCGATTTTGTCTCCCATGAAGGCAAATTTGCTTATGCCAATATTGTAAAAGCATGCCAAGTCTAGGAGACATGCGCCTACTCCGCCGCTTTGAGATATTACAGCGATACTTCCTTTTCTCGGCATAACCTCCCGTTCAAAGGTTGTGTTAAGCCCATTAGCGGTGTTTATAACTCCCATAACGGTATTTGGTCCCAAAATTCTAACGCCATATTCCTCCTTAACCTTCAGCAGTTGCCTGCGCTGGTCGTCTTTGTATCCGCCAGTTATTATTATGAAAGCCTTAACGCCAAATGCAGCGCACTTTTCAACTTGGGCTATCGACTCTTTAGGCGGCAACATCACAACCGCAAGTTCTGGAATTTCCGATAGCTCGTCAAGGCTGCCTAAGCCGATTTTCCCATTCACGTCGAGGACATAGGTTTTTCCTTTGAAAAATTTTCTCATGTTGTGGACAACATTTTTAAAAAGCCGCGGGGACGCCAATCCAACCTTTTCCTTGATTCTGCTGGAGCCTACAAGCAAAACCTTCTCTGGCTCGAAGAGAGTCTTCACACTGGACATCCAGTTAACCTTCAGATTCAAAGATTTGATGGAAGAAAGAGTGTTATGCGACCATGCACATAAATTTAACTTTAAAACTAGGCGCGTTCTATCAATCTTATGTAGGCGAAAGCTGCGAAACACGTAAAAACAGCTGAGAAAACCATAACACTGATAACCATTTCTGGAGAGAAGGGCGGATTTCCCAAGAGAAACGAGCGAATAATGTCTGAGGCGTTGCTTAACGGGTTAACCCTAGCAAAAGCCACGAGAAACGTGGGAAATTTGCCTTCCCGTCCAAGCTGCTCGATTATGGAAAACGGGTAGAAGACGCTGCTGCAGAAGAAAAGCAGATAGTAAACTAAGCCCCTCGCCGTGACAAACTTGTCAAGGCTTGAAGTGGAAACGGCTATGGCTATGCTCAAACCAGAAATTCCCATGGCGAGGAAGAACAAGACAAGCAAGATTAGGAAAAACTGTGGCAAAGTGGGAAGCCCAACAAAGGCGAAGCATGTAGCCAAAAGGGGAGACATATAAACCATGCCCCTAAGCCCTCCTGAAAGCACCCGTCCAACCGCAAGCTCCAACCTAGTCATCGGCAAGCTAAGCATATACTGATGCACCTCCCTTCGTTTCTCCATGTTCACTTCCCGCCCAATCATAAAAGCAGATGCAAATAAACCCGTCACGGTTAGTCCAGGCGCAAAAAAGTCGAAGTAGCTTTTTATCTGCTGGGTTATTTCGGGGTTCAACATGCGATTGTAAACTATGGCCATTATGAAGAGGTCGGCGAGATTCATGCTTATTAGGCCTACAAGCCACCATTTATAGCGGAAAAAGTTTCTGAAATCGTTCTCCAATATGTACATAACATGCCTCATTTACTGCCATCCTCCCCCCTCTATACTCTTATCATAAAGCACTATCCCTACAAACATGAAAAATGCGAAAAACAAGACTATCCCAAGAAGGGGCAGCAGAGGATTCTCAAAGGATAACATCGCCTCAATTCCGGCACCCCAGCGGAAAAGGTCAGCAGCGTATGTAACTGGGTTAAAGTTTGCAATCCACCCATATAAGGGGTTCGCCTCCTTAACGAAGCTTAACGGGTACATAGCCGTGCTTAAACGCACTATCAAAGCGTCTAAAACTCCCATGAGAATGTCGAAGCGGTCGCTGGACTTTATGACAACAGCCAAAGTTATACTCATCCCTGAAACCCCGAAGGCAAAAAGGAAAAGCGAAAAGAGCGCCACCAAAAAGTTGAGCGGGTTAACTATACCTATAACATAAAGCGATACGCATATTAATGGACCAACGTATATGAAGGAGCGAAGGCCTCCGCCGATGGAGCGTCCAAGGACAAGCTGCCTTCTCGTGACTGGAAGACTGAGAAGATATTCGAAGACTCCGT
>Ga0207433_10005720_pt1 | contig 21991 bp, 15 predicted proteins | sample YelNatPaOPGAMG01_FD_187559 | JGI IMG/M metagenome (GOLD analysis project Ga0207433, IMG submission 187559) | Hot spring thermophilic microbial communities from Obsidian Pool, Yellowstone National Park, USA - OP-RAMG-01 (SPAdes) (version 3) | ecosystem: Environmental > Aquatic > Thermal springs... | reverse complement strand
ACCTATTCTTTCGGGCTTCCAGCGGCGGGGCCATAGCTCAGCTGGGAGAGCGCCTGCATGGCATGCAGGAGGTCGGCGGTTCGATCCCGCCTGGCTCCACCAACTTATCACGTCCCCATCGTCTAGAGGCCTAGGACATCACCCTTTCACGGTGGCGACCGGGGTTCGAATCCCCGTGGGGACGCCAAGGTTGGCTCGCAACGCTGGTTAACAATGTGGAGCGGTAGTTCAGCTGGTTAGAATGCTGGCCTGTCACGCCGGAGGTCGCGGGTTCGAGTCCCGTCCGCTCCGCCACTGTTGAAACGAGAAGCCCGCCCAGTGCGGGCTTTTTGTTTGGCTGCACACCTGCCATTCCGCGACAGTCCTCACCACTCACTCCTGCACGCCGCACCGCTCCAGCGTAGCCGTGGAATGCCCCTGCCCAGCCAGGTATTCAAGCCAGCGCGACAGGAACCCGTTCATCTGCAGGCGGTGCTGGAACACCGTGTGCGCCGGCGGAAACGGCCCCAGTACCTGCCACAGGTGACGCCCTGGATGGCAGTGCAGGGCCTCGGCCACGTGAGCGTCGGTGTACACACGCAACTGGGCCGACGGCGAGCGGTGACCGGTCTGCGCGTCGACGAAACCGTAAGTCATCTCCAGCTCGAGCGTATACGGATGACGTTCCTGCACCACGAGGTGCAGCGGCAAACCGTCGGACACATCGGACAGGTATTCGCCGGGCACCAGCTCCTGAGGCGCGAACAGGCGCACCAGCCGGTGGTAGTTCTCGGCGTACAGCCCCATCAGGAACTCGAAACGTCCCGGCAACAGGGAGGTACGGCTGTCCAGTACGGCACTCATGCGCAAGCAACGACTCCGGTGGGGTGGTCAGAACATGGTTCGCTCGATGCCGAAGCGATCGAAGATCTTGCTGGCGATCTCCTCGATCGACACGTGCGTGGTGTTGAGCGACGGCAGACCTGCCTGGCGCATCAGCCGGTCGGCCTGCTCCAGCTCCCAGCGGCACTGCTTGAGCGTCGCATAGCGGCTGCCCGGGCGACGTTGCTCGCGGATCTGCGCAAGGCGATCGGCATCGATGGTAAGGCCGAACAGCCTGTCCTTCCACGGCCGCAGCCGCGCGGGCAGTTCCAGCCTCTCGAGGTCTTCCTCGGTCAGGGGATAGTTGGCGGCACTCACCCCGTAATGCAAGGCCATATAGAGACACGTCGGCGTCTTGCCCGAGCGCGACACCCCGACCAGGATCAGGTCGGCATCCGCGTAATCCACATCGATGCCGTCGTCGTGCGAAAGCGCATAGTTGGTGGCGTTGATCCGCGCCTCGTATTTGTCGAAGTCGACCAGGCCATGCAGCCGGTTCACCGCGCCGGAACGCTTGGCGCCAAGCTCTTCCTCCAACGGCCCGATGAACGGCGCAAACACGTCCAGCATCAATGCCCCGCTGCTGGCAACGATGTCGCACAGCGAACGGTCTGCCATCGTATTCACCACGATCGGCCGCTCGCCCGTCTTGGCGTAGTGCGTCTTGATCCGCAGGGCCGCGTTCTCGGCCTTGTGCACGTTGTCGATGAACGGCAGGCGATGCCGGTCGAACTGCGTACCCTCGAATTGGGCCAGGATGCTGTTGCCGATCGTTTCGGCAGTAATACCAGTGGAATCGGAGATGAAGAATACCGTGCGCTGCATGGATGGGCCGACCGTCGTCAAGATCTGTCCGGCGCACCTTAGCGCATGCCGATATCAACTGTCTTTGCTGGACTTTCGCTGACTGGTATGCAGTTGGCGCGGCGATGGTCTGCAAGGTGGTCTTCTTGTGCCTCGCACCATCCGCAGCGGACAATACCAGTCTTTGCGCAGCCCTGCCCCACGGGCTTCCCGACACTTTCCACCATCAGGCTCCTGAGGAGATTCCCTTGAACGATCTCGTGCTTTGGCTCGACCAGCTGCGCATGTCCGACCTTGGAAAGGTCGGCGGCAAGAACGCGTCGCTCGGCGAAATGATCGGCAACCTCGCCAAGCTCGGAGTCTCCGTGCCGGGCGGCTTCGCGACGACCGCCAGCGCGTTCCAGCAGTACCTGGAAAAGAGCGGCGTAGCCGAACGCATCCGTACCCGCCTGGCCGGCCTGGACGTGGACGACGTCGATGCACTGACCGCCGCCGGCCGCGAAATCCGCGAATGGGTCATCGAGACACCGCTGCCGGCCGACCTGGATCAGGCCATCAGCGAGGCCTACGCCAAGCTGTGCCGCGACGCCGGCGCCGAGAATGTCGCGGTGGCGGTACGCTCCTCCGCCACCGCGGAAGATCTACCCGACGCCAGCTTCGCCGGCCAGCAGGAAACCTTCCTCAACGTGGCCGGCATCGAGGACGTGCTGCGTAAGGTGAAGGAGGTGTTCGCCTCGCTGTACAACGACCGCGCCATCGCCTACCGGGTGCACCAGGGCTTCGCGCACGAAGAGGTGTTCCTGTCCGCCGGCGTGCAGCTGATGGTGCGCTCGGACGTCGGCGCCTCCGGCGTGCTGTTCACGCTCGACACCGAGTCCGGCTTCCGCGACGTGGTGTTCGTGACCGGCTCCTACGGGCTCGGCGAGATGGTCGTGCAGGGGGCGGTGAACCCCGACGAGTTCTACGTGTTCAAGCCCACCCTGAAGGCCGGCAAGCCGGCCGTGCTTCGCCGCAGTCTCGGCGCCAAGCAGCTGCGCATGGTCTACTCCGGCACGCCGGGCGAGCGGGTCCGGACCGAGGACACACCGGCCGAACTGCGCAACCGCTTCTGCATCAGTGACGAGGACGTCGAGGCCCTGGCGAAGCAGGCACTGATCATCGAACAGCACTACGACCGCCCGATGGACATCGAGTGGGCGAAGGACGGTATCACCGGCAAGCTGTACATCGTGCAGGCGCGTCCGGAAACCGTGAAGTCGCGCGCCAAGGCCACCCAGCTCGAACGCTTCCACCTGCAGGAAAAAGGCAAGGTGCTGGCCGAAGGCCGTGCCATCGGCCAGAAGATCGGCGCCGGCAAGGCGCGCGTGGTGCGCTCGCTGTCCGACATGAACAAGGTCCAGCCCGGCGACGTGCTGGTGGCCGACATGACCGACCCCGACTGGGAACCGGTGATGAAGCGCGCCTCGGCCATCGTCACCAACCGCGGCGGCCGCACCTGTCACGCCGCGATCATCGCCCGCGAACTGGGCGTGCCCGCCGTGGTCGGCACCGGCAACGCGCTGGAACGCATTCCCGATGGCGCCGAAGTCACCGTGTCCTGCGCCGAAGGCGACACCGGCAGCATCTACGCCGGCCTGCTGAAATTCGAGCGCATCACCGCCGATCTGGGCGCCATGCCCGAGGCACCACTCAAGATCATGATGAACGTGGCCAATCCGGAGCGCGCGTTCGACTTCGGCATGCTGCCCAACGCGGGCATCGGCCTGGCCCGCCTTGAGATGATCATCGCCAGCCACATCGGCATCCATCCCAAGGCATTGCTGGAGTACGGCAGGCAGGATGCCGATACCCGCGCGAAGATCGACGAGCGCATCGCCGGCTACGCCGGTCCGGTCGAGTTCTACGTGGAGCGCCTCGCCGAAGGCATCGCCACCATCGCGGCCTCGGTCTACCCGAAGCCGGTGATCGTGCGCATGAGCGACTTCAAGTCCAACGAATACGCCAACCTGCTCGGCGGTGCCCGCTACGAGCCGCACGAGGAAAACCCGATGATCGGCTTCCGCGGCGCCAGCCGCTACGTCGACCCCAGCTTTGCCGAGGCGTTCGGGCTGGAGTGCAAGGCAGTGAAGAAGGTCCGCGAGGTCATGGGCCTGGACAACGTCTGGGTGATGATCCCGTTCGTGCGCACGCTGGACGAGGGCCGCAAGGTGATCGAGGTGCTGGCGAAGAACGGCCTGAAGCAGGGTGAGCACGCGCTCAAGGTCATCATGATGTGCGAGGTGCCCTCGAACGCCCTGCTCGCCGACGAATTCCTCGACATCTTCGACGGCTTCTCGATCGGCTCCAACGACCTCACCCAGCTCACCCTGGGGCTGGACCGCGACTCCAGCATCGTGGCCGGCCTGTTCGACGAGCGCGACCCGGCCGTGAAGAAGCTGCTGTCCATGGCCATCCAGACCGCGCGGGCCAGGGGCAAATACGTAGGCATCTGCGGCCAGGGGCCCAGCGACCACCCGGATCTGGCCGAGTGGCTGATGGACCAGGGCATCGAGTCGGTCTCGCTGAATCCCGACACGGTGGTCGACACCTGGCTGCGACTGGCGAAAAAGAAGAAAGCGGCCTGATACGAAAGGTCGCCTGCTGCACCACCCTCGAAGGCGGGCCATTGGCCCGCCTTCCTTTTTCACCGGCCCCGGCCGCCATCGTGCAACGCAGCTTGCTCCACTCGATAGCAGTCGCTAGCGTTTGTCGTACAGCCGTTTGAACCGATCCGCCGGATCGAGGCTGCGAAGTGCAAAGGGGATTCCATGGTTGCCAGCGGGCACCCGCGTGCTGCCGAGACCCGGCAACGCCTGCTTCAGGCTGCCGAGCTGCTTTTCATCGAACGCGGCCACGAGGCCCTTTCGATGCGTCAGGTCACCGCGCGCGCCGGCGCCAACCTGGCAGCGGTGAACTATCACTTCGGCAGCAAGGAGGCGATGCTGCAGGAACTGCTCGCGCGCCGGCTCGACCGCCTGAACGAAGAACGTCTTCGCCTGCTGGACATCTGCGAGTCCGAAGTAAAGCTGCCGGACTATGAAACCATCCTGGGCATCCTGTTCGTGCCCGCCCTGCAGCTCAGCCGCTCGCCCGCGGGCGGCCCGGCCTTCCTGCGCCTGCTTGGGCGCGTCTACAGCGACGCCTCGCCCTTCATCCGCGACTACCTGCAAAGCCACTACCGGCCGATCTTCGAGCGCTTCTTCGAAGCCTTCGCCCGAGCGCTGCCCGATACGCCGCGCAGCGAGCTCGGCCTGCGCCTGCACTTCGCGCTCAAGGCCCTTTCCGGCGTGCTCGCCACCGACGACATGGACGACCTGCTGGCCGAACTGAGCATGGGACAGCCGCTGGGCGATGCAGAGCTGCTCGCACGACTGGTCGCGCTGGTTTCGCCGGCACTGGTCGCGCCACTGGGCAATCCCCGCCAAGTCCAGCTGATCGAGCGGCTGATCCAGCAGGAGCAACGCCTCGCCTTCACCTGAGGACAGGGCGCGGTCCTGACCCAATCAGTGCACGCGCACCACGATCGCCGTCACGTTGTCCTTGCCGCCACCGTCAAGCGCGGCCAACAGCAGGTGGTCAACACACTCCTGGGTCGCCAGGTCCCGGCGACCCATCGTCGCGCCGAGCACCGCGTCGCCGACATCTTCGGTCAGCCCATCGCTGCACAGCAGGAACGCCATGCCCGGCGCCAACTCGCCCCGCGCCATGCCCACATGCAACTGCTCCGCAGCGGTGATTCCCAGCGCCTGGGTCATCACATTGCGCTGGGGGTGCTGCCCCGCACGCGCCGGGTCCAGTACGCCCGCCTCCACCAGCTCCTGCACCAGCGAATGGTCATGGCTGATCTGCCGCAGTTCGTTCTGCCACACATAGACACGGCTGTCGCCGACCCAGGCCACCTCGTAGCCACCCCCGGCCAGGCGCAACACCGCCACCGTTGTCCCCATGGGCAACCCACCGGAGCCGTCCCCGCGCGCATGCTCCATCAGCCGGGCACCCGCCTCGCGTACCGCCTCGGACAGGCCCCGTCCGCGCGAGATCAGGTCGACCACCGTGTCACGCACCAGCGCCGACGCCACCTCGCCATGCCGGTGCCCCCCCATCCCGTCGGCCACCAGGAAAACCCCCTGCGAGGCATCCGCGTAGTAGGTGTCTTCGTTGCGGGTGCGCCGCAGTCCGACGTGCGTTCCGTGTCCAAATTCGATCATGGGGGCGACTCTCCAGTACGGGTGCAGCATGCCGCATGCACCGCCAGTTGTCACGGCGCGTGCGAGCGCGTATTATCGCCGGCTCGCACGCGCCACCGTGCAAAAGTATGGAGAGGTGGCAGAGTGGTCGAATGTACCTGACTCGAAATCAGGCGTACGTGCAAGCGTACCGTGGGTTCGAATCCCACCCTCTCCGCCATATGCAGAAAAGCCCCGATCCGTCGGGGCTTTTTTTATGCCTCGAAGGCCGGACGGATGGATACGGTGAGCGAGACAGATGGCATCTCTGCCCAGATGCAAATCTCGCCGGCACGTAAGCCCATCCCGTACGACCTACTGGACGTTCAACGTCACGTCATCGAGCACGAACGACGTCTGATCCACCGAGTCCTCGGACCCGATGAACTTCAATGTGATCGCCTTGCCGATGTACGGAGTCAAGTCCACGGTGTGTTGCTTGTAACCGGACGCGGCATCGAGATTGGAGAACTGGGCCAAGGTGCCCAGCAGGTTCCCGGACTCGTCGAACGCCTGCACCTTGAAGGTATCGTAGGCCTTGCTGGTGCTGGTCTCGGCTGTATCGATGTGCAGCCAGAACGACAGCGACGCAGTCGTCTCTCCCGACGGAATGCTCACCGACTGCGAGACTGTATCGACGTGCGCGCTGCCATAGCCATCCAGCCATGCGAACCAGGAACCGCCATGCGCCGTCTCACCGGAACAGGTGCTGTTGCTGCAAAGCGTTCCACTGCTCATCGTCCATGGGGACGCCGTACCGCTCTCGAAGCCGGTATTGCTCAGCAACTGACTACCCGTCCCACCGCTGGAGACGGTGACCGCGGCGGTCTTCGTGTTGGTCAGCCCGGCATCGTCGGTCACCGTCAGCGCCACGTTGTACGTGCCACCACTGGCATAGGCATGGCTCGGACTGGTTGCCGTGGAGGTGGCTCCGTCACCGAACGCCCATACGCTGGAGGCGATCGTGCCGTCGCTATCCGTGGAGGTGTTGGTGAACGCCACGCTCAGTCCGCTTACGGCATCGTTGAAGTTCGCGACAGGTGGCACATCCCCACCGCCCGTCGGGTTGAACACGATGTCGACCACTGGATGCAGTTCGATGGCATTCGGCGCCACGCCGGTCTGCCCATGGTTGAAATCGAAGAACCCTACGCCTTTCACCCGGACCGGTATATTCACCGTCTGGAAGCTGGTCGTCGCGGTGTAGCGGGCATCGAATTCGCTGCGCGCATTCTGGATGCCTGCGGCAAACGGGCTACCCGACCCTACACAGGCCGGATCGGGGATCTCCGCGATCATCGTGTTCCCCTGACCGTCCCTGAGCACCAGGTGGTAGTCGGAATCGTTTTCCAGCTTGTATTCGACCAAGGTTGCGTCGAGCACATATGCGGTCGTTTCCGTCGGCTGAATGCGCGAGTCCGAAGGCAGCGTACTGGGTGCGGCCAGCGAATCGAGATAGCTGATGGTGGTTGAAACGGGCTGGTTCAGATTGACCAAACCTGCGTCCGGGTCCGTACCCGTCTTGACGGCCCAACGCTCGACACCACAACTACCGCTGCTGGCATAGACGTTGGCTTGTAGCTGTTCGTGCTCTTCATGTTCCGCGCCCTGGGGATGTCCCCACGCTGGAATCACGAGTCCAAGGATTACCCCCACGACGATCCACTGCACGTATCTGCTCATCCTGAAGCCCTCGATACAAGGAAGGAAAATGCCCTGCCGGGCAACGCATCCTTCATCCTGAAGTGCTTCTTTTCCGTGGAACTTCTGTTACATGGGGTTCTGCGGCGCAACAAGACGCCCGTGCCGTGATCGACATCACATGGAGACCGCGGAAAACAGGCCAAAGGGTCATGGCCCCGCACGATGGAAGATCAGCGCTAACCACCTTACTTTTCGACGGTATCGAGCGCGATGGCGTGCGATTGCAGTAACAGGCCGACTCATGGCATCACGCTGCCGCGGCGTAAAGCCAACATGGACGTTGGGCTGTGGCGCTGCAACGAAGCGTCGTCAATGTCCGCTCCTTCACCATGCAAGGCCGCCATGGAGCTCGTCGCGCTGCTGATGGCGAAGAATGATCGAGCGCCGCCGACGCTCGGCCTGGTCTGCATCGACTCGACAACAAGCCGTAGATGGTCCGGAACCCTACTTTAACGCCAACACATTCACGCATCCGGCCACGAACGGCGCCTGGCGCGTACAGGATGTCGCAGACTGACTTCCCTGATCTCAGTGCACATCCATGGGGCCCTCTCGATTAAACGACTTTCCATGTTCATCATGGTCGTGATCATTGCCCCCATTGCCGCCCCGGCCGGCCTCGTTTGAATGTGCGATAAGCATCACACTTTCGCAATGCTTCAGTGGCACTTATTCATTAGCGGGTCTACAAACCGAGGGGTGGTGATGGACCACGTATGAGGGATTGTCATGAAGATTTTTTCCATAACCTCCATGGGTGTATTGCTTCTGGGTGCCGGTGTGGCCATGCATTCAACTCCGGCCAGAGCCGCATTGCCGATTTATAACTGCTATCTCCTCGCCCAAGAATGTGCGCAGGGTGATCAGCAGGCCTGTCAGATCTATTCGCATGGCTGCAAGGACGAGGCACCCCAGGGATCAACACTGGGCGGTGTACCCTCGATCAAAGGCAGCAAGGTACCCGACAAAGCTCCGGCGGCGAAGTAAGCCAGTACGATAAACTGAAAGTGGCTTCGCACTTCGAATAGAAAGAAGTTCTCAGATCTGGCATTCGGCGAATCACGCCAGCAAAAGGTAAATGAAGCGTGCTGGGGCAACCTGGCACGCTTTCATTTCGTCTAGTATTCGCCCACAACATCCATACCCCAAGAGCAGCGAGGTATTTCACTTGATGCCATTGGACCTCATGGGACAAAAAAGCTACAAAAAACGGCAGCCTGACTGGACTTGCTGGACGCCGTTGGACGGCATGGCATGCCTTGATGGTGCCCGGAGCCGGGATCGAACCGGCATGGGGTTGCCCCCGAGAGATTTTAAGTCTCTTGCGTCTACCTGTTTCGCCATCCGGGCGGGATGGTGGCCGAGCGAGTGGCCGCCATCGAAGCTCACAACCAAGCCCAAGGTATCTCAACTACGCCCAGCAGACTAGCACGCTGTTGGGAAGCGCCATCCTGCAACGCTTCCGACAGCTCTGATCCATGTGCTGCTTTCGCGGCAGCACCCCAGCTGGGGACTAGGTAGCCCAGCGCTCCCTTGCCCAGAGTTTGCCTCGAGGCTACTGAATAGCGAAAACCCGCGCCCAGTTAGCGGAGCTCCACAAGGTCGCCTTTCTTCAGATGCAGGGTCGTAGCATCCGTAAGCAGGTTCAGCGTCTCGCCCTGCAATCCAAATACTATGCAGCCCAGAATTTCTTTGAGGCGCGGCTTGCGCCCTACTCCCATTTCATAAGCCTGCACGATGCCGAGCAACAGATCGGAAGCCATTGCAAGCAGTTTCCTGGCAGGCTCCTCAGCACATGAAGACCTCAGCCCTCCTGCGTGCTGAAGTTTGCCGATCGGCCATTGCGACGCCGTTGCCACGTCGAGATAGTCGGCTTCATGCCCTTGCAGCGAGAGTTCGATGGCCCGCAAAAAAGCGCTGAAACTGGGTTTGTCAGCACCCTGCCGCACGTAATCCTCTAAGGCATAGTGAATCCCTTCGGCCGGTTGATCGCCGATCAGGTTGCCTTGGTCATCGATACTGAACCAGCCCATTGGACAAGCAATCTCAGCTTCTTGGTTTCCAGTTGCCTTTGAGCGTGGGGGTCGTGACGAGATCGTCGCGGTAACTGTTGAAGGTGCTGAGCGTCAAAGCCCGGATACCATTTTCCAGGTTGTCGACACCGCCCCAGTGATCTATCCACCATTGCTCGGCGCAAGCAGCTTCCAGCAAGGTCCAGTTCCCTTGCTCCAACAGCTTCGACTTGTGGGTCGATTTGGACCAATTGCTATGGTATCCGGACGTGAGGTGTCCATTTTCGAATCTTGAGACATGGCCTACGCCGCTGCAGGTCTGACCGACATAGACGACGTCGCCGGAAGACTTTTCGACGATTGCATAGATTTCTGTCATGTCCTGGTCACCGCTGGTGTAGTCGTACCCTTGTTTGGCATAGCGATGGTGCCGTTGTGCGATATGCGGGTGCCCGGACAGCGTACCGGTCAAGCTGTGCAATTTTTGCCTCTGGGCCAACTGTCGTGCAATGGGGCCAGATCTTGCCTTTTGGCGCTGTGCAATCCTTAACGCAGTACCTCCCATCACATCGGCCTCGTGCTCCAGAGACTTGTCGTCGTTGACAGGCACATCACCCATCATCTGCCTTGTCGGCCTCACGCGCCCCTGCGCCTGCTGCACCACGTGCCAGGTTTCGTGCGGCAGATGCTGCTCCTGTCCCGGCGCAACGTGGATATCGACACCCTGCGCAAAAGCATGTGCGTTGAGCTGGGCAGGCTTGGGTGAGTTGAAGTGCACGCGCACGTTGTCCATCGACATGCCGGACAGCGACTCGATGCCACTCTTCAAATTGTCGGGTATACCGGTTTTGTTGGGCCTGGCGTGAGCTTCTTCGCGCTGGCCAACCTGGCTTTGTAACGACTCGCCCGCACCTTCTTTCGGCCCTTTGTCGGCAATGTCGCCCTCTTGCGTTCGCCGCTGCATGGAGAGATACGGACTGTTGCGGATGCGCTCGGTGGCTTTGCGCTGGGCCACCTGGCATGGCCAGTCGTGGACCATGTCCGTGTCCGTCAAGCGCCGCTGGATGGCCATTCTCGGGCCGGCCAGGCAGTCATGTTGAGCGAGCTGCCTCGGACTGTCGTTGACCTTTTGCTGCATACGATATCGAACCATCTCGCCGGTACCCGCTGATGCAGGCCCGGCGTTTGCCCTGGTTCGGTCGGATGACACCGTCGTCTTCATGGTCTGTCCTTCTTCATGTACCGCTGCGTGGGTGCCGAAGTGCACGAGCGCGCTGTGCATGACGGGACAACCACGTACCCGACTGGATCACTTACCTTTGCCCTTCTTGGGCGGCGGCATTTTCCCTTTCGGTTTCGGCTCGCCCTTCAACTGGGCAATATGCGCTGCTTCCCCGGTCTGGCGCGGCGTGGCCGCTGCCTTGCGCTGAAGGGTGCCGATGCCCTCACCCTGAACTGCAGCCGGTCCCTCACCTTGCCTGGCCTGCGTCACTTTTTGCGTCTTCATGGCTTCTCCACCCATGGTTTCAACATGTGATAGGCGATCGTCGCGATCAGTGCGACCAGCAACACGCCCAGCAGCGCGTTGCCTTCACGCAGCGCCGTCAATGCCGGGTCGCCCGCCAGCAACAGGGCGCCGAGCACCAGAATGCACACTGCCGCGACAAGCAGCACCAGCCGGTACGACAAGTGCCTGAACCTGCAGTTGGTCCGATAGACCAGGAATGCCACGAGCCACGAGATGAGCAACGCTTCGAAAGCGATGCGCAACAACCAGCGGTTCGCGCAGATCCATCCGTGGAATCGCTCCGCTTCGGGAACCTTGGTCAGGAAGCTGGCGCGGATACCGCTGGAGATCATCCGTCCTGCGGCATGGTCGCGTGTCGGTGCTGCCCAGAAGCCGACACCGCCGAAGTTGTCGGCGAAGTAAGCCATCTCGTTGGTGATCTCCTGCCTGCCGGCGTCGCCGTTGGAGACGACCGGAATCATCTTGCGCAGAAGCACGCGGTGGTCATCTTCGTCGAGATCCTTGTCCGCATCGACGATCGCGCGCAGTGCCCGCTTGCTGCGTGCGGTGGGGTCGGTAAGCAGCACCAGATAGCGCAATGTCACGTTGGTGTTGCTGTGGTACCGGGCACTGCCGACGACGATATGGCCATCCTTCAGATGCGGATCTTCAGCCGACTTGATGTAGTCGTAAAGCATCGCCACCTTCCACACACCTGTGGCGCTTTCCAGATCCGAATCGCGCAGCACGATATTCAGAGCGTAGTGGCGATGGCGTTTACGCAGCTCCTCGATGAATGCCGTGATCTGCTTGTTCACATAGCGCCGGAATGCCGGACCGAGGGAAGAATCGGCGGACGGAACCTTGTCCGGGAAGAACGTGAGTCCGTCGCCCATGCGCTCGACCGTGGCGAACCCCGGCACCCAGGCATGACTGCGTGAAGCAAGGTCGGCAAGCGGTGTGTCGATGAAGTCGGCGGCCTGTACGGCCAGGCGGTTGGCGAACCGCTCCGTGTCGCTGTCGGATGCCTTTTCAAGGAACGTCCAGTCGTTGCGATAAAGCGTGTAATCGATCTGCGTACGATGCCGCCGCGCCGCCCTGATGAAGGCCGTCTGCTGCGGCGTCTGCCATTCCGGCACCGCGAGATCTCCCGTGTCCCGATACCACAGCGCGAATAGGCTGATCCGCGACAACAGACTGAAATCGAGCGCCTGCGGCTTGTCCTGCGTGCGCCAGAAGGGATAGAAACCGTAGACCTTGCCGCTGAGATGGCGTACGCAGCCGCACCCCGCACCGTTCCACGAGGGCGCGACGGGATCGAGCAGCTCGTGTTTCTGGCGCGCCTTTTCGATCAGCGTGGCACGCAGCGCCGGGCTCATCAGCGACAACGGCACGTCCTTCCATGGCACCGGATCGGCCGGCCGGTAGTTATCGTCCTGATCCAGCTTCGACCAGTCGGGTGGACAGTCCTGCGCGCTCATGGCCGGTGCCGGCTTGCCCTCCCGTCGCGCCACCGCTCGAACGAGCATCGTCGAGAAGCGGCACAGTCGCGTATCGAGCGCGGCTTCGAACAGGTCGCGCCCGGGATACTCGACCCCGATCAATGGCTGGAGCAGGCGCTTGAACTGCGCCTGGGTGTCGACGTCCAGCGTCGCGTCGCCGCCCTGCGAGACATCGTCCCCCGGCAACGCGGACGAACTGGCGCTGTCCGGATCGAGCGCAGGTGCCGTGCTGCTCGCAGGCGCGATGTTCGCCGACATCTGCTTGAGCTGGGCAACCACGTCCTTGTCCTTGAACACCGCCGACGTGAGCATGTACGTATTCATGCTCGGCTGGTTCGACGGCGGTTTCGCCAGGGTATCGGCGAGTGGCACCACGGTAAGCGGCGCGGGCTCCACCGGCTTTGGCTTTGGCTTTGGCTTTGGCTTCGGCTGCGGCTTCGGCACCGGGGCCTCCGGCGCCGATGGCTTCGGACGCGGCACGTACCCGGAACGATGCGCTGCCCTGACCACGAGCCGGAATTTCTGTTGCGCCACGCAGCCGCGATGATCGCGCACGGCGGCCGTGAAGACGGCGATAGCCGGCAATGTCCCCGGCTCTCCTTTCAGGGTTCCTGCGGCGCTCAATGCGAGTCCAGGCGGCAGGCTTTCCGCCTCGAAGATGTACGGAGGCACGCCGCCGTCGGCGCCCAGCGTGTAGTCGTAGGCTTTGCCGACGGTTGCGGGCGGCAGCGTCGTTACGGTGTCGCCGAACCGCAGGGGATCCACGCCATCCGCGCATGAAGCCGCCCTGGCGACCGCGCCGAAAGCCAGCAGAAGCAACAGGACCCCACAGCCATGGGCAACGCCACGGCCAGGACGGCGGCGTGGTTGCACGAAGACACTCACCCGACCGTCCTCCCTTCCTTGCTCAACTCCTTCGCCAGGGCAACGCGCAGATGGTGCGACGAGATCTTCGGCGAGCCGTTCCGTGCTGCCTGCAGTACGGCAAACCGCAGTACGTTCACGATGGCGCCACCGGAAAGCACGTGCTGCTCCGCGAGGCTCTCCAGGTCGACGTCGTCGCCCAGCCTGCCGGAAGTAGGAAGCAGACCCCGCCACAGCCGCAGGCGCTGTTCCGCATCCGGCATCGGGAAATACACCATCGACTGGAACCGCCGCGAAAACGCTTCATCAATGTTGCCTCGAAGGTTGCTGGCCAGGATCACCACGCCGGGAAAATCCTCCACCCGCTGCAGCAGGTAGGCGATCTCCTGGTTCGCGTGGCGATCATTGCTGCTCTGCACCGCCGCCCGCTTGCCGAACAAGGCATCGGCCTCGTCGAAGAACAAGATCCAGCGCCGGCTCTGCGCCTGGTCGAACACCCGGGCGAGGTTCTTCTCGGTTTCGCCGATGTATTTGGAAACGACCATCGAAAGGTCGATGCGATAGACGTCCACGCCCGTGCTCTGGCCGAGCAGGGTCGCCGTCAGCGTCTTGCCGGTGCCCGGTGGGCCGTAGAAAAGACTGCGGTAACCGGGCTTGACCACACCACTCAGCCCCCACTCGTCCATCAGTTGCGTGCCTTGCCGCAACCAGGTCTGGATCATCTGGATCTCGTCCATGACGTCGGACGCCAGCACCAGGTCCGACCAGTCGAGGTCGGACGTGATGCGCTTGGCGGGAAACTGGATGTTGTAGTCGGGTTTGTGCGACACGCCCGTCTGCAGCCGCTGCATGGCTTCGGCGCCGACCCTGAGCACGCCGCTGAGCTGCGGTTCGCTCCCCGCGTTCTCCGCATCCAGATGCAGGATGTCCTGCTTCATCAGCGGGTGCTGCGCATCGAACATGTCGAGCAGCACGATGCGGCGCACCAGGTCGTCGCCCGCCACCAGGAACGCGGCTGTCTCGCCCGTCGGCAGAAAGCCGCTGTGATGCTGTGCCTTCCAACCGCCGAATTCGGTGAATCCGCGGTCCAGGTTCTGGTTGCGCACGAACAGCAGATCCAGCATGCCGGGCCTCACATGCGGCGCCATCGCCAGCGCCAGCACCGCGCGCTCGGCAGGCGCCAGCGACAGCTCGTCGACCAACATGGCCAGCGCGCTGTCCGCGGGCAGCACCGGCGGCGGCGGCGCACGTTCGAAACCTTCGGCATGTTGCTGGAAGTGCTGTTCCAGCCGCAGGTTCAGCACGGCCTCCAGCCAGCCCAGCTCCAGGCCAAGCGCCCCGGCGTGGGTCGCGTAGCGATGCTCAGCGCCAGTCGACATGGATCGCCCCCTTCATCCATGGCAGTTTGATCGTGCCGTAGCCCCACGGCAGTCGATCGAGCAACAGGTCGAACGGACCCGGCTGGACCTTCAGGCGCCAGTGTCCACCTTCGTGCGTTTCATGCTCGTCGAGCCGTCCGAGCCGGCGCAGGAAAGTCTGCCTCAGCCCGGCGGGCGTGGTATGCCCAAGTGCACTCCAGTGCGCGATCACCGCCGACAGCAGGTTGTCGAGTGTCGAGCAGGTCGCCTCGGACAGTGCCACCGCTGGCACGACATCCTCGATGGGAACGCCGCACAGCAGTTTGTTGAGTACCCATTCGTGTTCCTCGCTCCGGGTGTCGCCATCCGCGAGGTAGGTCAGACAATGGATGGCCCGGTTCCGCGCTGCCTCGTTCACGAAGGCCTGGTCCTTGACCAGTTCGAGCATGGCGAACAGTCGTGGCGTGTAATTCGCCAGAAGCACCAGCCCGGCATTGACGATATAGATACCCTCGTTGTCGGGGTGGTCGTCGGCAGGGGAGAGGGTGCCGTCGCTGTTCCGGCGGTTCCTGATCACGGGGCGTTCCGCCTTGACCCCGATGCGACCAGCCTCGGTGCCATCGACCGCGACGTCAGGCAGTGACGCAGGCAAGCCCCCGGCGTCCAGCGCCTCCAGTGCGCCGAGCCAGACGGTTCGCCAGGCAACGTGATCCTGCGGAACACGGTCAACCGTGCTCAGATAGGCCAGGGTGTAATCGAACAGGTAAGCCTGCAGTTCGGAAAGACCAAGCCCGGCGGCACGCACGGCCGGAGCGGAGCGGTGCGCCAGGGCGAACTGGCGCAGCGATTCGTGCCAGGCGGCATCGAGCATCAAGGGACGCTCGATGGAAGCGTGTTCCGACGCGTCGGCATCGCTCCGGGTGCGCGCTCCGACATCCCCGTGGTCCCGCATTGCGGCATGTCCCAGCAGGCGCGCCTGGATGCCGACCAGAAGGCTGCGCACCAGTTCGGACGCCCCGACCGGTCCGGGTCGGGCACCGGGCCAGGTCGCGGCACCATCCATCCGTCCCTCCCCCAACTGGGCGACCAGCGCGGAACCCAGAGTTGCCAGCAAACGCTGCACGCGCGCCACGCTGAGAACGCTGCCGCTCTCGCTCCACAGCGCATGCAGCCCGGCCACCCGCCATGCCTGGCGAACCTGGACAATCTGGTAGGCACTGAGACGACCGTGCGCCCGCAATGGCTCCAGCAATGCCTCGTCCAGCACGTTCAGGGCGCCGGCAAGCTCGACGTGACGCAACGCCAACAGCGCCTGCAGTCCATGGCAAGGCGCTACCTCGCTGAGCCGGCGAAGGCTCCGGTCAGGCTGGGGCAAGCGCCGCAGCATGCCCCAGAAGCGTGGCCCGGTGCGCTGTGCCAGCCGTTCGAGCCAATCGGCCATGCCACCCTCGGCCGGGGCCGGCATCGACCAATGCAGGCGGCCGTGCTGCAGGTAGAACAGGAAATGCTCGAGGTCGCGCTCGCCCTGGCTTCGCGGCTGCCGCTGCGCCGGCGCGGCAAAACCGCCCGGCGGACTGTCGTGACGCCAGCGCAGCAGCTCCGCCTGCACCACCTCCTCCAACCGGCGGGCGATGCTCTCGTCGTCCGCCATGGCAGACATGTCGCCGAGGTCGACGGCCAACTGGTCGATGCACCAGTACTCGTCGTCGGGCGACAGCCGATCGAACAAAGCATCCAGCATGCGGGCGCCCGGCCCGTGCAGGAAATCACTCACGCGCTGCTGCTGTGCGAAGGCGGCACGCGCATCATCACCGTGGCAGAACCAGTTCAGGGTCTCGATGACGTGGCGGTTCACGCGGTACCTCTCCGCTGGTCCGAGCCGGCCTGGCTCGCTTGCCGCCACAGCATCCAGCGCAACAGACGCGCCCAGTTCTCCAGACGCTCGGCCGGCCCACGTGCCTGGTCCGGGCCAGCATCGGCGACTGCCGCGCCATAGGCCTGCCGGGCATCCAGCCATGCCGCGAAGCAACGCTCGAAGCGCGCCATCGCGGAGGCGTCGAGCCAGAGCGCCCGGATCTGCAGGTGCGCCGGCGTGTTCAACGCCAGCGTCTCCTCGGCCACGCGCCTGAACGAAGAATCGCGGCCGCGGGCGGTCCAGCCGGGCAGGACCGCGGTCAGCCGATGCCGATAGAAGTCCGCGGGGATATCGGTGTCGTCACGGCTGATCGGACGCAGCAGCACGTGCTCCACCAGGTGCATGCCTTCGCCTGCCAGCTGCAGCCGGCAGGCGAGTTCGTGCAGGCAGATCGCCGCCGCTTCCGCCGGGGTGCGCGGGGACCGCAGTTGCAACGTCCACCAGCGCCCGTTTTCATCGGGGCCCAGCCAGAGTGCCCCAGGGCCGGCGTGACGGTAACGCTCCGCGTGCACAGCGACACGCAGCAGCGCCGGCGGCAGTGCGCGCGGATCGAGCGCGGAAAAATGACGGCCGAGCATCGGCACGGCCCGGGTCAGGCCAGCGCCGAGCTGGCCGACCACCCGCGGACGCGAAGCGCCCCACAGGATCAGAGGCTCGCTTGCCGGCGGCGCCGCATCCGCGGTGACGAACGTCGCCTGCTCGTCGGCCAGCCCGATTCCGGCTTCGGCCAGCGGGTGCATCAGCAGGCGATCGTGGTGATCCCTGAAGGCCAGCAGCAGGCTGGTCCATTGCTGTAGCGCGCTGGTATTGCCGCGTCGCCCCAGCGACTGGCGACTGTAGTCGATGGCACCGTATCGGTCGCGAGTCAGCGGCGCGATGCGCAGCAGCATCTGGCGCTTCTGCTCGTACAAGTGCAGCCGCCAGGCCTCGGCACCGAAGTACCAGCCGAACGGCCGGATGCTGCCCTGCCCGCATTCCTCGCCATGCAGCGCGAGCAGATGATCCAGCACGCGCCCGCGTCGATCGAGCTCCGCATCGGCGGGTGAAAAGACCTCTTCGAGCACTCGCTCCGCATGCGTCGTGTAGAGCGCGTCGAGTTCTGGTATGTGCGCATCGCCAAGAACCTGCCAGGCATAGCTCGGGCGCACCCTGGTATCGAGGGTGTAGAGCTCGCGAACGTAGCGGTTCTGCGCGGCACCGTTCGCCAGCCATTGTTCGAGCAACGCCAGATAGGCCCGGAACTGATCCGCGTCGGCCTTTTCGGCAGGTCCCAGTGCAGCGTCGAAGCGTTCGCGGTAGATTCGCGGCAGTTGCCGAAAGAGCGAAACGTATGGTTCCGGTTCGACGAAGCGTCCCTTCGGGCGCGCGAGCGGCGAACCTGCCATGGTCGGCGAACCGTCGGCCGAAGCCCGCCCACCGGCACCGCGCCACAGATCGTCGAGCCGATGCAGCAACGGCCCGACAGCGAGCGCTATCGGCGTACCACGACGGGTGATGCGCCAAGCCGAAAGCGCTTCGGACGCGTCCGGCCAGCGCAGCCGCAATACCCAGTCCTTCCCGCGCCGCATCATCACGTCGACGCTGTCGTCCTCGTCTTCCACCACTAGTCCGATCTGGCGCACCTCCGACACGCCGTCGACCGACGCGGCCAGCCGGGCCAGGTCGCCGAAGTACACGCGCTTGTCGGCATCGCGTGCCAGGCTGTCGGCGGCAATCCAGCCCTGGCGGAGCCGTGGGCCGTCGAACACCTCGGCAAGCGACGGGTCGTCGCCGTCCATCGCTGCGAGACGTTCCGACAGGGACTGGCGCCGGGGTGCCGCATCCACGTGCTCGGCGCAGCGCGCCACCAGCTCGGCCAGGATCTCCTCCGGCGCGCGTGTGCCCTCTATGTTCAGATCCAGCTGCAGACGGCACCAGCGCGGCTGCAGCACGGCCGGCCGGCCGTCGAGGTCCTCGCCGAGATTGCGCTGGGCCCAGTAGGCACGTGCCGCGGCGGCGACCGCCTTGTCGGCCGAAGAGGTGGTCACCTCCAGGTCGAATCGCCACAGGCCGTCGCCATCGGGCATCGCCGCATGAACCTGCAGCGCACCGGGTACGCGATCGAGCAGCCAGCGGACATAGTCCGACGACGTGCAAGGCCGGCACGGCAGTATCTCTTCAGCTGCGTGCAGGCCATGCCGGCGATAGTGGATGCGTCCATCCGGCGCGGTGAGCAGGTCGGTCAGCGGCTGTTCTGCACCGAACACGTTTTCGGTCAGGGCGAAACACAGCGCTTCCAGCAAGGTGACGCCAGGATCGTGCTCGTTGTAATCGGTCCATGACGCGCCGCTCAGCGCCTCCACCCATGCGATCGCCTGCTCACGCAGGGCCTCGTAGCCGAGGCCGGCCTCGCCGCGGTGCCTGGCAATGGTGGCGGCAAGCGGTCGCGCCCTGCTTGCAGGCGCGTCCGCCGTTCGCTGCGATCGGGGCGACATGGCGTCGGCGTCGGTATCGACACGGGTATTCACGGCTTGGGTGTCCCCTGCCCTTCACTCATGTGCGGATCGAACCAGAGCTGCGTGAGGTTCGCCCGGATCACGATGCCCTTGCCGTAGTCGCAGCCGCTGCGGATCTGCAGGCGGTAGCTCGCGTTGCGCCCGCTGCTGCCCCGCCAGCGAAGTTGCAGCCGATCGCAGCGACGCGCATAGAACGCGTGGCTGCCGCGGATCGTCCGCTTGCGATTGAGGAAGTCCAGAATGCCTAGCGTGGGGTTGTAGGTGTTCAGTGCCACCGCATGCACCAGGGCGAAGCGTCCGTATCCCTGGTGCCCCGCACCGGCCGTGATCTCGAAGGCCTGGCAACCGTGAAGGTCGTCGGTAAGATCCTGCCATTCGCCGTTGGCCAGCAAGGGCGTCGTTGAACTGCGTGCATAGCTGCCACGCCGTCCTTTGCTGCGTATCACGCCGTCCACGTCGAACTCGGCCTGCGGGTCGGCGGTCCGCACGCCCACCCGCCCGGCGGGATCCAGGCACCAGAGCGGCGGTGGCGCCTGCCCCTGCTTCGGCGCCGGCTCGTCGTTGGCCCGGAACAGCAACTGGCCCTGTGCTCCGCTCAGATCGATGCCCCACAACGGCATATCCGGGTTCTGGTCGCGGTAGAAGCTGAGCAGCGCCTCGTAACCGGAGGCCGCGGAAATCTGGAAACCGCGCTCGACCGATTTGTGGAAGCCCTCGTCGCTCATGTTCAGCATCGAGTCGATCAGGTCGGCGAAATGCTCCTGCGTCGGCAACGAGCCCTCGACGAAATAATCCCTGAGCGACTTGCGGTTGCGGATCGTCATGATGCCTCCTTGCCCGGCTCTGCCGTGCTGGCACCGACGATGAAGGTGCTGCCCACCTCGAGCTTGCCGAAACCGGTCTGTTTCGCCTTCCAGTCTCGCTGCGCACCCGTCAGTTCAATCAGGTGATGCGGCGTCGGCAGGGCAAGACTCCAGGGCTGTACCGGCTTTACCTGGCGCGTGGGCGATGGCTGGCCGGCGCGGGCGGTATCGCGCAACCGGTAGACGTTGTCGTCGGTCCGCACGATGTGCAGCAACGAGATCGGGCCGACGACGTCGACGTCCTCCAGTTCACGCAGGCGCGCCTCGATCGCCCCGGCGCGGACTTCCCAATCGAAGCAGGCGCGATTGCCCTCGGTGTGCCATGGGGAGAGGAATTCCACGATGGCGCGGTTGATGCGCACCAGTGCCGCGCCCGGATGACAGCCTTGCACCAGCCGCAACTCACAGCGCACCTGGATGCGTTCATAGGCGGCATTGCGGACCACCAGGCCAACGGAAGGTGAGCTTCGTTCGCGCAGATAGCCGGCCATCTGCTCCAGCACCGCCGCATCGAAACGCGGCGCCTCGGTGCTATGGAACAGGGCTCCCTGACGCGGCGCCGGCACCACCACGGCCAGTACGCCGCCAGGCTGCGCGGCATCTCCCGCTCCGGGGGCTTCCCCATTGAAAAAGCATTTCACCTTGAAGATCTGCGGAAACGCGTCCAGCAGCAGGCGCTCGTAGTCCCACGGCGCACTCGCCCGGTTCTTGTGGTGCAGGCGTTCGGCGCTGCGGACGCGCAGGGCGTCTGCGACATCGGGCGCGCGTAGACCGAACGAGGGGCCGATCTGCTGCACCATGCGCAGGCCACCGATCGGGTGCAACGGCGCCTTGATGGTTCCGGGCAACAATGGGATCAGCGGCTCGGATGCCGCCCGCGGCCGTACCCGGCTTGCGCTGACCGCCTGCGCGAAGATCGCATACAGGCCGGCGAAGCCGCCAAGATTGCCGTTTGCACTCAGCCGCAACCAGTACAGGTCTCCGGGCAGCCTCGGGCATCGGATGCTCATGCCGGACGGAAGATTCAGCACGACGACACCGCTCCTGAGGAAGCCGAGCGTGCCGTCCAAGAGCACACAGCCAGGGTCCAACGCCTGCCAGCCGTCCTCGCACCATACTGACCACGTCACCGGTGGGCGGTCCGCCTGCCGGCACTCCGTGGCGCTTTCCTGGCGCAACTGGAAATACAGGCTCAAGGCTCCCTGCGGATCCGCTCCCGAGAGTCCTATGTACAGGTTGCCGTCCTGCATGTAGCGCGGCAGCAGCGGCACGCCGTCCGTACCGGCATGGGCACGCGGGCAATCGTGTCCGAACGGATAGAGATGGAAAAGCTGCCCGGCCGCGGGAGCCGGCGTCCTGAGCGGAACGAGCTGACTGGCGGTGTAGTCGAGCGATAGCTGATCGATCGTCGGCGTATAGGGCTCCTGCGGGAGCGGCAGGCTCAACTTCGTCCGTTTCAGGCGGGCGTTGCGGGTCAGCGCCTCGGACAACAGTCGCGGGTAAAGTGCGTGGCCGAACGCGTTTCCAGGTGAGCAGAGCACCAGCCGGAAGAATCCATTGCGCGTATTGGCACCATAGAGAAACGGTGTGGGGACGTCGGACTGGGGTCGGTGGTAGAGCGCCAGGTCAGGCTCGGGCATGTCCAGGCGGCTCGTACCGTCCAGCCGGAACTCGCCATGGAACAGCGACAGGCTCCCGCCGCTGCCGCCTCGCCAATGGCCGTCGCGCAACACTTCCGGCGAAACCTGGAAGGTCGCGGCACCCCACTCGCCAGGATAGCCCCGATAACGCTCGCCGAAGCCGCCCTCCCCGGCGGGGAGCTGTCCCCAGCGGATGTCGAG
>Ga0207433_10005715_pt1 | contig 22008 bp, 14 predicted proteins | sample YelNatPaOPGAMG01_FD_187559 | JGI IMG/M metagenome (GOLD analysis project Ga0207433, IMG submission 187559) | Hot spring thermophilic microbial communities from Obsidian Pool, Yellowstone National Park, USA - OP-RAMG-01 (SPAdes) (version 3) | ecosystem: Environmental > Aquatic > Thermal springs... | reverse complement strand
CTTACTGAGAGTAATGGCCAATTTTTCATCGTGAGTCCAAGACGACCTGCTGGCTGGTTACGAAAAGTTGAAGTTCGACCGCAGCAATAATTCTGTTTTCGGGGTTCAGGCAAGCAGACTAATTTTTCTCTTACTTCAAAGGTTAATCAATTATATGTTTTCATTGGCTTGAAAGCTCCTGGTATGTTGCCAGGATGTTGAGTTAAATTCCAGAATCTATCTTATGTACAATTTTTATGATTCAATCAATGATTCCTAGAAAAGTATCAATGAATGATTTTCAAATTTGCATCCAGCAGTTATGTTTGGATAATAAAGAATTAAGCTGGTATCAGGCGCTAAGAATAAAATGGTGTAGTAACTGAAAATATGTCAAAAGACCAAATAGTGATAACCCAGGAGCTAACAAAGATCTACAGACAGGGTGAGATAAATGTTACAGCGTTGAACAGGGTTAACCTGGAGATTAAAGATGGAGAATTTTTAGTTTTAATGGGGCCTAGTGGTTCAGGTAAATCTACTTTGTTACATATAATAGCGGGTATTGATCGTCCGACTAGTGGCTGTTGCATAGTTCAGGGAATAGAGTTACAAAAACTTAATGAATCAGAATTGGCGGATTGGCGGAATCAGAACATTGGTTTTGTGTTTCAAACTTTTAATTTAATTCCGGTTTTAACAGCATTTGAGAATGTTGAGCTGCCTCTTCTATTGACTGGGTTGGACAAAAAGCGGCGCAGAAGACAGGTAGAAACTGCACTAGAGCTAGTTGGTTTATCAGACCGAAAGAATCATTTACCCAGGCAATTATCTGGTGGGCAGGAACAAAGGGTGGCAATTGCAAGGGCGATAGTGACTGATCCTGTTTTGATTGTTGCTGATGAGCCCACAGGCAACCTGGATTCACATTCAGCACATGAGATCCTAATTTTGTTGCAGATGCTAAATGAGAATCTTGGCAAGACGGTTATAATGGTAACACATGATCCGAAGGCGGCGGCTTTTGGTAAGCGAATAGTTCATTTAGAGAAAGGCGAGCTTTTAGAATAAATAATAGAGCGCTTATGACAGTGGCCGGGTTCATAATTAAAAATGCTTTAAGGAATAAGCGTCGAGTCTTTTTGTGTGTAATGAGTATAGGTGTAAGTTTATTTCTTTTAGTAATGTTACTCGTTACCTTGCGAGAGATTTCAGTGCCACCAGAGGAAGAAAATGCAGCGTTGCGGATAGCGGTCAGAAACAAAGTATCAATAGCCAACTTTTTACCGGTCAGACAACGTTATATCATTGAGAGGATTCCGGGGGTTCAAGCTGTAACTCCTTTTACATGGGTTGGTGGCAAATTTGGCAAGGAAGAACATATCACTTTTGCTCAATTTGCGATGGACGCATCAAAATTGAGGGAGACATGGTCCGAGCTAAAGATTTCCGATGAAGAATACAGGGCGTGGCTTTCTGATATGCGTGCTTGTATAGTTGGACAAATCACTGCAGAAAAATATAAGCTTAAACCCGGCGATAAGGTATTGCTAACAAGCACGGTTTACCCAATAAGTTTAGAATTGAAGGTGGCAGGGATTTACCACGGCACGATAGATGACAGGAACATGTTGATACATCATAAATATTTAGACGAGTTACTGGGCGATCCTGGTACAGTTGGTATGTGGTGGGTGAAGGTAGAATCGATTCAAGCAATGCCAAGAGTAATTTCGGCTATTAATAGGGCTTTTGCCAATACGAGTGCAGAAGTTTTGGCAGAGACTGAACGCGCATTTCAATTAAGTTTCGTATCTATGTGGGGAGATATTAAGTTATTGGTAAAGTCGATATGTTCAGTGGTTATATTTACATTGTTGCTTGTTTCTGCTAGTACGATGAGCATGGCAATACGTGAACGTATTCGTGAATTAGCAATTTTGAAAGCTATAGGATTTAGGCGGAGTGAAATTTTCGTATTAATATTTGCTGAGAGTATTGGGTTAGCAATTTCTGGTGCTGTGCTTGGTGTAGGCGGTGCTTGGTTGTTGTTTAGCCATACAGACATTATGAAGACAGCAACTCATGGAGTGTTTATAACCTTTGAAGTGACGCCAAGGATAGCAGCACAGTGTAGTTTATTGGCTCTAATTTTAGGAGTAGTTTCGGCAGTTGGACCATTTATTAACGTGACAAAAATGAGTGTGGCCGATGGAATTAAGTCTATTGACTAAACATGAATTTACCTCTGAAATATAACATACGAAATCTTTTTGTTAGGTGGCGTTCCACATTTACAACGGTTATTGGGATTGCTCTTGTCGTGGCTGTATATGTGTTGATGCAGGCATTGGCAGCTGGACTTGAAGCTGCCAGCAAAAACACAGGATTTCCGCTTAATGTATTAGTTCTAAGAAAGGGGTCAACAGCCGAATCAAGCAGCCAGATCACTCCAGAGCAGTTTAGAGTAGTTAAATATTTACCCCAGATTGAAAAGGATGTTCTGAATATGCCCATGGTGTCGGCTGAGGTAGTAGTGTTAATAAATTTACCCCGACTAAATAAGTCCGGAGAGGCAAATGTTCTTGTCAGAGGAATAGGTCCTAATGGGCTTAAACTACGCCCACAGGTCAAATTGTCCGCTGGGCGTTGGTTCGATCCCGGGAAACGGGAGGTAGTGGTGAGCAAAAAGCTAGCCGGGCGTTTTGCAAATTTCGGAATTGGCCAATCCTTTATAACAGCAGGAACAAGGCTTGTTGTCGTTGGTTGGTTAGAGGGAGAGGATAGTGTTTATGACTCTGAAATTTGGATGGATACTGATGAGGCGCGATCAATTTTTGACCGAGAAAATTACTCTAGTGTTCTTATAAGGGTTAAAGAAGATGCAGCACTTAAGGATTTAATATCCAGGATTGAGTCAGACAAAAGATTGCCCTTGCGCGCAGTGCGCGAAAAAGAATTTTACGCTGCACAAACCCGGACTGCTATTCCTATTAAGATACTTGGAAATTTTCTTGCAACTTCTATGTCTATTGGAGCCGTTTTTGCCGCTATGAATACTATGTACGCAAATGTGGGATCGCGGATACGAGAAATTGGAACATTGAGAGTTTTAGGGTACAGACGACGCACCATTGTCTTATCGTTTATGATTGAGGGAGTGTTCCTTGCTTTAATAGGTGGAGTTGTTGGGTGTTTAATAGCTGTACCAATGCACGGGTTTTCAACCGGGACAGTTAGTTTTGATACATTTAGCGAAGTCGTTTTTCATTTTAGGTTGACTCCGATAATTATCTTCAAGGGAATGTTATTTGCAATTGCGGTAGGCGCTGTTGGTAGTATATTGCCAGCATTCCGAGCTGGTGGTGTTCCTGTAATAAACGCATTAAATGCAGTTTAAGTTGAGCATGAATACATCTAATGAAAATCAAATTCAGCAGTTAAAAATAGACAAAAACAATCTCCGGAGAAGACGTGGAGGATTTTGGCCTATTTTGTTTGCTATACTGGTAATAATTTTAATTGCTGTTTATTTTGCTATACCTCGCAAGTCTGATTTGACTAGGGTTAATAGGAAAAGTGTTTCAGATAGAGCCCAGGCGATAGATGTTGCAAAAAAGGAGTCCGTAAGTATTGGAAATACTAATATTACCAATATAACCACTGGCAATGAACCGGTCTTGACCGTTAGCGGTTATATAGTAGCCAGAGAACGAATTGAATTAAGTCCGAGGTTTCTCGGTATTGTTAAATGGATAGGAGTTAAAAAGGGAGATGCAGTAACAAATGGCCAGGTAATCGTAATTCTTGACGATACAGAATATGTCAAAAAGTTGAAAGAGGCCGAAGCTAGATTGGAATCAGCAAGGATTGCTTTGCAAAAAGCTCAGATTGAATATGATCGAATAAAGCCATTGGTGGACGCTGGAGTGGAGATGAAGAAATATGAAGACGATGCGCTGCTTGAGCTAATGGCTGCCAGGAGCAGCATTAACGAAATCGAACAACAGATAGAACTTCTAAAGACATATATTGACTGGACTGTGATTCGTTCACCGATCAATGGTATAGTTTTAGAAAAACTGGTGGATGCAAATGAGCTTGTTACGCCTCAGAGTTTTGGTGGATCACGTGGGCCAAGCACTGCTGTAGTAGCGCTCGCCGATTTAAATGACCTTCAGATCGAAATAGATCTGAACGAGACCGACCTGGCAAAAGTTTATTTAAATCAAAAGTGTAAGGTATACCCGGAGGCTTATCCTGAAAGGGTATATGATGGTATTGTGGCCGAAATTGCACCTGAAGCAAATCGGCAAAAAGGCACATTACAAGTAAAGGTTCAAGTACTTCGACCGGACAGGTATTTGATCCCGGAATTGAGTGCAAAGGTAGATTTTCAAAATTAACCCTGGGAGAACGGCTGTTATTTGGATGCGACAAAAGTGTGTGAGTCAAGACGACCTGGCATATGGAGTATTTTGATGCACATGTCCATTTGCAGGATAAAAGGTTAAAGCCATTTTTAAGCAAGATTTTGGAGGAGATGTCTATTAACAAAATAAGTAGGGTGTCGGTTTGTGGAACTTGTGAAGAAGATTGGTTGGACCTGGAATTTTTAGCACGGAGTCATGATCCAATAATTCCGTCGTTTGGAGTGCATCCATGGTACGTTAAAAAAGTCAGCCCGGCTTGGGCTGATAAACTAAACCAATTAGTTCATAAGTATAATTGCGGCATAGGAGAGATTGGGATCGACGGTTGGGTTAAGGGAATAGACATGGGTTTACAGGAGGAGATTTTTGTTGAGCAGTTAAAATTGGCGTGTGATTATGATTTGCCAGTCACAATTCATTGCGTGCGGGCATGGGATAGGCTTCTTAAAATATTAAAGAGTACAGGGACTCCAGGGAGCGGTTTTGTTGTACATTCTTATGGGGGATTGGAGAAATATATTGATCCACTGGCTGAGATGGGTGCGTATTTCTCTTTTCCAGGCTACTTCGCTCGGGAAAATAAGTCTGAGCAAAGAAATAGCTTTAAATCTGTTCCAATAGAAAGATTGCTGATTGAAACTGATGCGCCGGATCAGTTACCGCCACCAGAGCTTGATCGTTTTCCTTTGCCTGGCCAGGATACAAAGAAGGCACTGAACAATCCATTAAACATCATTCCAATTTATGAGTTTTTATCTAAGTTTTTAAACATGCCTCTAAAGGCGTTAGCCGATATAGTTAAAAGTAACTTTTTAACCGTATTTGCAAAAGTCATAAAAAATAAGGCAGGATAATTAAAAATTGGTGAGAATAATATATGGAAAAAGGGCCATTGGTATTATTGTTTGCTGTCAAATCTGAGGCCTCATTTTTCAGGGTGCCGCCGCATTTGGTTGATCGTGTCACAATTTTGTATACAGGAATAGGCAGGGAGCGGGCACTTAAGTCGATGGAGAGAGTATTGGAGTTAAGGCCAAGACTGGTTATTAGCAGTGGTTTTGCTGGTGCATTAGTGCCCGATTTGAAGGCCGGATTAGTTGTTCATAATGCTGACTGTTCAGAGGTTTTTCGGAAGATATTTCGTAGTATATCTGTTCGAGGGGCTGCATTTTGTTGCGTGGACTATATTGTAAATACGCCGGAAACTAAACAGTATTTGGCTGGTTTGCTGAGTGGTGAGATTGTAGAAATGGAGTCCGGTGAGATATTGAAGAGTTGCAAGGAAAACGGAATAGACGCAGTAGCGGTTCGGGTAATTCTGGATGAATATAACGAACGAATACCGGACGCTGTTTCAAGATTTGTAGCGGCTGATGGATCGATAATCTTTAGCCGGTTGATTTTGGAGACATTAAAGAATCCGGGGTTGCCAGTAGAACTCTATAAGTGGTGGTTGCGGAGTAGGTTGTCCGCAAAGGCATTAGCTGAGAAATTGCATTTGTTTTTTGGTAAATATTGTGATTTAGCGGTTAATGATTTGTAGGTGGTTTTGATGTTTCAGATTTTTCTTTAGATTTTTTAGTTTTTTTGGGCTTTGTTGTAGTGCTAGTTTTGTTTGTTTCTGCAGTTTTATCTTTGTTGGCAGTTGAATTCTGGAACTCGAAACCTATATCTCCAGTTTCCTTAATAAAAAGTCTAGCTGCAAAAGGTTTACCTTTTTTGGATATAAATCTTGGTAAGAGGTCGGTTTTACCTTCGTTAAGTAGTTTTTTCATTTGCTCAGGAGTTATAGGCTGTTGGAGTATCACTTTGCTAGATCTGAAGTTGCATTTTTTAACTTTGGATAGCGAGGCCTCGCAGATGTACGCATTTTTATCTTCATAGACATTGCTTTTGCATTTGGGGCATTTACCGATGGGGGGCTTATTGAGGAGTTCGGCTTGGTCGGAAGCACGGGATTGATCTGGTTGCAAAGGACTTGACTTTGAAAAGTCGAATTGGACTGTATAAGAATTAGTAAGACGTAGAATGGCTGAGAAGAGTTTACCGTGTCTACTTCTAAAACCGTCCAGAGGGCCAACTGATTTATTTTTAATAAGTTCAATAACTTCTTCTCTTGACATAGGTCTGCTGGCAATAGTCGTCCAAATTGAAAAGTCACAGGTCTGACAAACGAACTGTCTGGTTTTTTCCAGTATTTGTCCGCCACATTTTGGACATGGTACTTCTAGTGGCTTGAGTTGTGCTTCTTTGTTGGTTATGTCGGTTTTGAACTTTTTGATTTTGTTAACGATATTTTTTGTAAGCTCGGAGATTTCAGTCATGAAGTCCGGTCGATTAAACAGGCCTTTTTCTATTTGTTTGAGTTTGAATTCCCAGTTACCGGTGAGTTCTGGTTTGCAAAGTTCAATAAGATCAAGATTTCGCAATTGGGATGTGAGAGAGAAAGCTTTTGATGTTGGAACGAGTTCCTTACCCTGGCGGATGATGTATTTTTCAGATATTAAGCCTTCGATAATAGCGGCTCGTGTTGCCGGTGTGCCCAAGCCTTTTTCCTGCATTGCTTCTCTTAATTCATCATCTTCTATCAGTTTACCGGCGCCTTCCATCGCGCTTAGCAATGTTGCTTCGGTGTAGCGTGGAGGCGGTTTGGTCTGGAATGATTTTATTTCGATATTCACCGTTTTGACCTGGTCCCCCTGGGTTATTGGCGGCAAGGGTGGAGAGTCTTCAGAGTTTAATTCTCGACCATAAACAGCGAGCCATCCCAGGTTGGTTATAACTTTGCCTTCGACTTTGAATGATTCGTCTTTGACAACAGTAATCCTTGTAGTTACCAGATATTCTGCCGGTGGATAGAACACTGCTAGAAACCTTTTTGAGACAAGATCAAAGATTTTTGATTCATCCTCGTTGAGGTTTTTAGGAGCGAGTCCAGTAGGTATGATTGCAAAGTGATCTGATACTTTGGAATTATTGAAGATGCGTTTGTTTGGTTTAACCCAGCCATTTTTCAAAATTGTTTCGCAGAATTCTTTATAACCTGTGGATGTGAGACCTTGCAGTGTTTTTTTGACCTGTGGAATGTAATCCTCTGGCAATGCCCGAGAATCAGTACGCGGATATGTTAAAACTTTATGTTTTTCGTATAAGGACTGAGCGGTTTTTAGCGTGCGGTTGGCCGAAAAACCGAATTTTATGTTCGCTTCACGTTGGAGGCTCGTTAGATCAAACAAGAGGGGCGAAATCTGAGTTGTAGGTTTAGATTCTTCACTGACAATGCCTGTTTGTTGGAGGCATTTTTTTTGGATTTGCTCGGCCTGAGCTCTTTCCCAGAGTCTATCTGGTTTGAGTTCAGAATCACCGTTTTTTTGCTTGGAGTCTTTGGGGAAATTAGGATTAAACCATTTACTTGTGTATTGTTGATTGTCTTTTGTTAAGAAAGTAGCTTCTACTTCCCAATAATCTCTTGGGACGAAGTTTCGGATTTTTTCTTCTCTTTCTACGACGATGGCAAGCGTTGGGGTTTGGACACGACCGACTGTGGTTAGGTTGAAGCCACCGGGTTTAGAATTTACTGCAGTCATTGCTCTGGTACTGTTTATGCCAACCAGCCAGTCTGCTTCGCATCTGCAAATAGCAGCATCCGCAAGAGGTTTCATGGATGCATCGTCTCTAAGATTTTGAAAGCCTTCACGAATCGCAGCCGGCGTCATGGATTGTAACCAGAGCCGCTTGATCGGCTTGTTGGACCCAGAGTATTTAACTATGAATCTGAAAATGAGCTCGCCTTCGCGGCCAGCATCACAGGCATTGATAAGTTCTGTGACATCCGGACGTTTGATCAGCTTGACCAATGTTTTTAGACGCGCTTCCGTATCTTCTATCGGTTTAAGATCAAATTCTGGAGGAATGACCGGTAAGTTGTCTAATTGCCATTTTCCTGATGGAACTTCAGATCCTTTTGTTGGACTAAGCTCAAGTAAATGTCCAATAGCTGATGAAATTATGTATTTATCGCTTTCGTAATAATCGCCATGCTTGGTAAATCCGCCCAAAGCCTTCGCTATGTCGGAGGCTACAGACGGTTTTTCTGCTATAATAAGTGACTTAGCCATTTTTATTTTCAGTTTAGTAAAAAAACAAAATGAATCATGTTTTTTATATGCCCAAATTAATGAGCCGAATGAAAATTGTGATAACTTTTCATAATTGTCAAAACAAGATTTTTTCTGCTTTTGAAAAAAATTAAATTTACATTACCCGTGATAGCTCATTTTGATCCTGAGAATCCAATCAGAAATAATCTAAACCAGGTTAAATTTTTGAGGGGGAAAATTAAATTATTGTAATAACAAATTCAATCTTCGTTATCATTGCATGATGCGTTTGGTTGGCTTTCTTCCCATGGAGGGAATACCTGAGGCGGTAACTGCCCTCTGCGAATTAGTTCTTGAAGGTCACGCGCTATAGTTTTGCGAGCAACTTTAAATTGGCGTGCGAGGGCTGATATGTTGGGTCGGCCTTTTGAGCTTTTGACAATATTAAGAATTTTTGTTTGTCTGCTCAATCTGTCAGCAGATCTACTGATTAATGCATCTGCATCGATACGTTTCGATCGTTCAATAGATTCAAACTGTCTGATAATTTCCTCTTCGCCACATTCGGTTATTGCAGTTTGAATAGTCGTTTTGAGTTCGTTGATGTCTACAGGCTTAGAAATACAGTAATGTGCGCGGCGCGGTCCCTGAAGGGCCTGTAGTTTTTGCGTTGTTTCCAAAACACCGGAGACAACAATTATTGGTACATGCGGTAATAGTTCTTTTAGCTCTGGAAGAAAATCGAGTCCCATCTCACCGTTGTCTAAGATGTGATCAAGAATAATAACAGCCGGTGTCTGTTTTTTTATTAATTCAATTGCCTGAGACCCCGTTCTTGCTCGCAATAATTGATAATCCTGAAGAGCTTCTTCGTAGACTTCATATTGGAAGTCATCATCTTCCACTAATAAGATGACTGGCCCTTTCATGACAAAAAGTCTTTTTTAAAAAATAATAGAATTATTGTTTAAAATCCAATGAAATTTGATTCATATCTGCGCCAATTGAGATTTGTTGCGGCTCGGAAGAGTGAGGCAAAAAGTTAGGCATCAAGCCCCTGGGCGTTTTCACAATACATGTTGTTTCTATAGTGTTTAACTTCAGCAAAAATATTAAAGCAAACTGTATATTTGGCAGGATCCTGGTTCTATGAAAAATTATTAGGAAATATCCAGTGCGTTTTAAAGGTTCCCAACACTGTTTCATAATAATGAAATCAGCGTAAAAAATTTTTAAGATCGATTTCAAACTAAAGTACTGATAGATATTTGATGTGCGCGATGAAATCATCGAAGGCATTTGGACATAACAAATTAAAGTTTACGGAACTCGATTAACTGGTGTCTCTTCTTAAGGTTTGACCTAATTTATCATATTTTTCTTTTACAGTTGAATTACATAGGCTTTTTATGGATGGATTGATGAAATATTTGAAATATTAATTTAGCTTTTTAAAAAAGTTGCACACGACGGGCTTGCTTTTCGCTAAGCAGAATTGAGAAGCTTATTAAATCAACTCGAGGTCTAAATTGGTTTTTTGAATGAGTTGATGAATAATATTTTTTCTTTTGTAAGTCTAATGTCTAAGCTGTGAAAAAATAAACATGCAGCCACCTGAAGAAATGCAGGGGCCATGAAGATTATGAGTTTTGAGCATTTTAACGATGTGAACCTTTGTCACATTATTTCCTTGCATGGATAGTTTCAAAGGTTTAAATGGTTCACTATTCAAAAATTAAAAGTTATGAAGACAAGCACCAGAATACAGCTTTCGGTGATGATGTTTTTGCAGTATGTGATCTGGGGAGCGTGGTTGCCATTGCTATCATTGTATTTAACAAAGCTTGGTTTTGATGGAATAAAGATTGCCTGGATCCAGAATACATTTGCTATAGGATCCGTATTTGCCATGTTTGTTGGTGGTCAGCTTGCAGACAGGTATTTTGCGACTGAGAAGTTCCTGGCTTTGAGTCATTTCGTTGGGGGAGTAACAATGTTATTATTACCATGGCAGAAGGATTTTTACCTATTCTTCGCTATTATGCTGGTTCATTGCCTTTTTTATGTGCCTACTCTATCTATGACCAATTCCATGTGTTTCGCGAATCTCAAGGATCCACAAAAGGATTTTGGATTTGTCCGATTATGGGGGACTATTGGGTGGATCGCAGTAAGCTGGCCATTTGTTTTTCTATTGATTGATTGGAAGAGCTTGCCTGAGTTTGGTACTGTGACTTTTACCCAATGGCTGGGCAAAGCTCTTGGCACGGCTAAACAAGGAGCTGAGCTGCAGAATGCTTTGACGTGGATATTTTTTGTGGCTGGTGGGGCATCCATTGTTCTTTCATTATTCTGTTTGACCCTTCCGCATACACCTCCGGCAAAAAATGCTTCATCTAAAAATGCACCATTGGAAGCTATTAAATTGCTCAAGAATCCATCCATTCTGGTATTATTTATTGTTACATTTATCGACGCCGTAGTGCTGTATTGCTACTTCTTTTGGACCAGTCCTTTTATGTCGACTATTGGCATTCCGGAAAACTGGATAATGCCAGCGATGAGTATCGGGCAAATTGCCGAAATATTAACAATGGCAGTGCTTGGTGTTTTTCTTAAAAAGCTTGGATGGAAAAAGACAATGCTTATAGGTGTGTTTGGTCAGGCATTAAGATTCTTTATCTATTCGGTCAGTGGCCCGAACCAGGCATGGTTAGTAATCCTTAGTAACTTAATCCATGGATTATGTTACGCATTTTTCTTCGCAACAGTTTATATTTTCGTGGATGATCATTTCCCTAAAGACGCTCGAACAAGCGCCCAGGGGTTGTTTAATTTTCTCATCGTCGGCATGGGGCCGTTGGTCGGCAACTTTTTGTGGGGCGCCTTAGGTAATGTTATGAAGAGTGGAGATAAAATAATGTTTGGTAAATTGTTTGTCGTACCAACCGTTCTTTCAATGCTGGCATTCTTTATCTTGCTTTTCGCTTTTCATGCGGAGCAACCAAAAAAGAATTAAAATTCAGGCTAGAGTCTGCAATCTGGATCTGTAGAGTTTTTCAAAAATTTGATATATATGTTCAAGAATGAGTTTTTAGTTAATTCGATTCTTTTCAAGAATAAAATTTTCACGCTCTTATTAGGTGAGCCGTTTTTAGGTTTTTTAGCTATTCTTGCTTCGGCTCTTACCTTAGCACCATTTGTATTTAATTTAAATAGTCACACGGCGGTAATTTTAGAAGACTTACAGTGGTTCATTATTCTCATATTCGCAATTGAATATATAGTTGGATTTTTCTCAGCTCCATCAAAGCCTCAGTTTCTCAAAAATCCATGGCGCATTGTAGATTTAGCGACTGTTGTAATTCCATTGATTTCATTAATACCAGGAATTACCTCGATGCTTAAATCTGCACCATTGTTGAGGTTGATCAGGATAGTGCGTGTACTGACACTAGGGTTGCGCGCCAGCGGCTTAGTCGTAAAATCAAGTGTTAAGCCTGAGGAAGAATCAGAAATACGGGAACCAGTTTCTGTGCTGTGTCTGAGGGATGATAAAAACTTTTTGCCGGAGAATATGACCTGGGATACTTTTGTGAAATCTTTAAAGACCAAAAACTTTCCTTTTTCATGGGTCAATATTGCAAATCCAACAACTGATCATATATCTGAGCTTTCTAAAATACTAAACCTTGATCCATACGCTGTTGAGACTCATTTTTTTAAAGCGGGTTACCCACATATTGAAAAGACCGATAAAATGGTGACCATTTTTTTCTGGTATCCTCAATTTAACAGTAAAGGAATAAAACGAAGTGCAGTTTCTTTTTTAATAACCGAAAATGCATTTATCTCTTTATCAAATTCCAATATCGATTTGATAGATGAGGTATCGAAAAAAGCTAAAAATAAAGCAGCCGAAAAACAGCCATTTGTCAATCGATTTATCTATTATGTCTTACAAATAATAGTCGATCGTTATGAACAGATAATCGGCCGTTTCGAAAATGATCTACGAGCGCTTGAAGAGATTCCAGTGAAAGAAAGCAGTTCACAGTTTTTCGAAACCACTTTTCGAATAAAGAAAGAACTTTCGGGTATACAGGCTGATGTATGGCGACTTAAAGAGCTGACTTCGGATCTGTTAAATTTATTTTCTGATTCTTCAGAACAAAGCTCAAACACGATGCAATCGTTGATAGACGATATAAAGGATGATACTGAATTTTTATACGATACCGCGGTTAACATTAAAGAGGGCATCCTGTCGTTGATAGAGCTGCATTTAAATGTGGTTTCTTTTGAGATGAATAAAGTAATGAAAGTACTGGCAGTGGTAAGTGTCCTGGGATTAATCCCCGGAGTAATCGGCGGAATTTTAGGAATGAATTTGCTTGATAATCCTTGGCCATTCAAGTTAACACAAGTCACTTTCATTATTTTTTATGGCATGATTCTTTGCCTTTACATCTTTTTTGTAAAAGGCTGGATCAGATGAAACCGTTTGATTCCGATGGTCTGAGCTCGAATGATATTGTTAATCCAAAGACTCCCCAACGAAATATGTGACGTATCCTGACTCAATGAGATATTTTTGAATAGGTCTTTTGGATAATTAAATTTTTATTGTTTGGCTTTTAGGCTAACTCCGACGTTAACAAATTTAATGTGACACATACTTTGCATCTCTGAAGGGTCTTCGTTAATTGATGATAAATTTTTTAATTAGATTTTACCCGATTTGCAATTTGGAAATTGACGGCAGATTCTCTCATTCCGGCACACCCGCTGTACTTCTTTGGGGTCTTTATGGAAAAATGTTAAATTTTAAAGCTGCGTTTTTAAGGGATTTGGAAGTTCAAGGTGTATCTAATCGGCAGCGCTTATTTCAAAATACGATGCAAATTTCTGGTGGTTTCCATATTTTCTCTTACTCATAATTCAACAGACCTAAAATTACTAGCGTTTAATTCTGTTTAGATAAAACGTAAATTTATTGTTGTTATTGTTCGAGACTGCAGTCGCAAAAAAATCTCAAAAAAGATTCTTGCATTTAATTTACGGTTTATTAATTTAATTAATTAATAAACCAAGAGGTGCATTATGAGTGAGAGTATAATAAATAACAGACTTGTGGAGGAGTTTCGAGGCGGTGCTGCTCTCGAAACAATTCACATAAGCCAGCAGCCCAAAGAACTGAAAACAGTCGCTTTGGTCCCTATGGATAACGATCGGGCTTTCAAATTAGCCAGATTGATGCAGGGTAAACACGTCAACATTGTTAATATATTGCATTCAGAGGAAGATAAGAACCCGGACCCGTTGATAGGAATCAATAAGGTTGATGCTATAGTGTTTTTACATAATAATGGATTGAAACAGACAGCCGATAATGTAAAGAGTTTTAGCTTTTTATCAAGAAAACCAAAATTTTTCATGGTGGCTGACGAATTAAGCATTTCAGAGATTCATGAGATGCTCCGATATGGCATAGAAGCATTTGTCTCCGAGGAAAAATTGGTAGAGTTTATTGCTAATTACAATCAATGGCCGTCAGGCTTTATTTATATCGACAACAAAATAATAGGGGCTCGCCGGCATCGAAAACTATGTATCAACGGTAATCTGAAGCTGACAAAGAGAGAAGGTCAGGTTTTGACTTTACTGGCTGATGGGCATTCTTATAAGGAGATAAGCGACCGCTTAGGTGTGGGTATCGACACGGTACGTACACATATTCGACGATTATATCGAAAGTTGTCCGTGCACTCCAGATGGCAAGCAATGCTAAACTCCGGAATGATTGAGTCCAGGCTCTCTATTAATGCCTGAGCATTAAACCTGAATTATTACGAGCAGCTTCGATTAGATAAAAATTTCTAAACGAGCATTTAATCCACAGCTTGCAATTAGTTAAAAAGCTGAAAGTGCTGCACTGTTTCCTTTTTAAGTAAAAAAAGAAATAGTGAAGCCCAAATGTTTTATTATAGCAGATAAGTTTGGCCGGGTACAATTAGCATTCATACACAAACCCCTGACAACCTGAGGTTTCCTTTATCCAAAGAAAGAAAGAGCTTGGAGCGGATTCAGTTTTTTCGGAGATCATGCTAACTTGCATTTTACAGTGCATGAGCGATCGCCGGACGCCAAATGGATTTAAAACCGGATGTTGGCATTATTACTGAGCAGACCGACTGGCCGAGCGCGGTTTTGTTATGTGACTCAACAAGAGCTCGGTTTGAAACCACCGAACGCCCGCTTTGGAGTTTATAGTCCAGCTTTCCAAAATTTAGTGGTTGTAATGCAACCGACTTTCCGTGGCTTTTCCTGAACAGCGGTCATTGCCCGGGGTTCATAATTGGATTTTGAATTTTGAGTTTAGACTGCTGAGTTTCTTCGGGGGCGGTCCTCCAATAAAAAAATTCATCAAAACATCTCAAATTTCCCAGGGCTTGATTTATGCGCATTAATTTTCATATTAACATGCGACTTGTTTTTTTAATAAAACTAAATAATAAATGATAAAAACTCAGTTAAATAAGCAATGTCCAAATGGTGTGGAGCCAGTTGGAAGAATTGTGATCTTTAACTATATAATTAATTGTGTTATGAAAAAAAATGTTTTTCGCCCGGCTATGAAATATTTTATCACAGGTTCCATTGTCGCTTTGCTGACAGCAATGTCAGCAATCACTAATGCAGGCCTGATTCACCGATATAGTTTTGACTCCAACGCCAATGACTCCGTTGGTTCTTCACATGGTTCTTTAGAAGGTAATGCTTATGTCCAGGATGGGAGTGTGGTCTTAGATGGTACTTCAGGGACATTTGTTAACTTGCCCGGCGGCTTACTGAATGGTTTAGAAAGTGTTACGTTTGAAGCCTGGGCTACTTTTGGATCAAGTGGTAACTGGTGTAGGTTATTCGATTTTGGTGACACCAGCGCTGCTGGAAATGGAAGATATTATTTATTTTTATCTCCACATTCCGGGGCACAGGATGTTAGATTTGTTTCGTCCGATGCTGACCCGGGGTATAATCATGAACAGATTATTAGCTCGCCAGGGGTTTTAGATGGTCAAGGCCCGATTCACATAGTTGCTGTTTATAATCCTCCAAAACAGTTCATGGGACTATATATCGATGGCAAGCTGGTTGCGTCCAGAAATGATGTGACAATACCTATGTCGTCGATTCAAAACGTCTACAGTTATCTGGGTAAATCATTGTATAATCCAGATGCTTATTGGAACGGCAGTATTGATGAATTTAGAATTTATGATTCTGCTTTAACTGCAGCTCAAATAGCAGCTAATTTCGCAGCAGGACCAAGTGTTATTGATGCATCTCCCGGGGCTGTGGAAAAATTAATTGTTTCTGTGGCAGCAACCATGGACGAAGGCGGCTCTCAAAAAGCGTCGGTATCAGCTGACTTTAAAAATGTCAAAGGAATAAATATTATTGGTGATCCTGAGCTTTCAATTGTTTCCACAGACCAATCTATACTGAGTGTGGATAATTCAGGTCTTATCCTTGCCAGGAAAGCTGGAACTGCAAGTATCATAGTGTCATATCAAACAATAAGTGTAACTAATTCCATCAAGGTAAATGAAAAACCACCTGTTTTAATACACCGATATAGTTTTGATCAGGATGCAAAAGATTCTGTGGGAACTGCAGACGGTAATTTAGTGGGAGCAACTATTCAAGATGGCGAGGTTGTTTTTGATGGGGCAGGTGCATACGTGGATTTCCCGAATGGTATTTTGACGAATCTTTCTTCGATTACAATAGAACTTTGGGCAACTGACTTCGGGAGTTCTGGTTGGGCCAGGCTTCTTGATTTTGGAAATAGTCAACAAGGTGAAGATAACAGCGGAACGGGAACTCAGTATTTATTTATTTCATTACCCAGTGGAGCAGGTAACCTTAGAGTGGCAATAACAGATGGCAGTGGTGAGCAGCAATTAAACGCTCCAAGACCGCCGGCAAACCAAAAAACGCATATAGCTTTTGTTTATAAAGCTTCGGAAAAGACCGGATGGCTCTTCGTGGATGGACAGATAGTAGCTGTTAACACAAATATGACGATCACGCCAGCGAACCTTGGTAATACTGTTAACAACTGGCTGGGAAGATCCCAATGGAACGACCCATATTTCTGGGGTTCAATTGATGAATTCAGGATTTATGACGGTGCATTAGACCCGCTGATAATTGCTGCTCATACTGCTGGCGGAGCAAATAATATTATTGACCAGCTGGGTAATGTCGTTTCATTGTCAATAACTGCGGCCGATACGATGGTATCAGGTGGAGTTCAAACAGTTTCTGTTATGGGAACATTTGAAAACGTAACAAACATTCCGGTGACAGCTGCGTCGGGTCTGGTTCTTTCATCCAGTGATACCAAAATATTAAGTGTGGATCAGAATGGTAAGCTATTAGCATTGAAAGCCGGGACAGCACAAGTACAGGCTACATTCATGGGAAAGACGGTCAGTAAAACCATAGTGGTTACGGAGAGGCCACCAGTGTTAACACATCGATATAGTTTTACTCAGGACGCCTCGGATACAGTAGGTGGAGCAGATGGCACGTTATTCGGTAACGCTTATATTCAAAATGGCAGTGTTATTTTGGATGGTACTTCTGGGACTTATGTCGATCTACCAAATGGGCTTCTCACTAATTATACATCGATAACCATTGAGACGTGGGTAACCGATGCGGGAAGTGCCAATTGGTCCAGAATTTTTGATTTTGGCAATAGTATCGGTGGCGAGGACATCAACAACGGTGCGTCGCAGACGATGTTTTTAACTTTGCCAAGCGGTTCTGGAAATTTGAGGTTTGCCATCAATAAAGGGACTGGTGAACAGCAGGTCAATGCTACGCGCCCACCTGTAAACCAAAAGGTCTTCATTGCTTTGGTTATTAAGGCATCTGAAAGGAGCGCAATGTTATTTGTGGACGGTAAGCTGGTTGGAATCAATACGAATGTGGATTTGACACCTATGGACTTGGGTTACACAGTTAATAACTGGCTTGGCAGATCCCAATATAATGATCCTTATTTCAATGGGCAGATTGATGAGTTTAGAATTTATGATGGAGCCCTTGAACCGATGTTGATAGCTGCACATGCATCTGCAGGACCGGACAAAATAGTTGACAATGTCGGAGCACTTAAGTCTGTAACTGTGGGCACTCAGAACCAGATCGTAAAGGGCTCAATAAACACGATAATTGGATTATTTGAAAACATTCAAAACGTGCCTGTTACAACAGCACAAGGAGCCGAGATTATTTCAGCAGATAACGATATTGTTGGAGTCTTACCATCGGGTGAGCTAGAAGGCCGAAGTACAGGCAAGACTAGCGTGACCGTGAATTATGGCGGAAAACAGGTGTCCATCGAAGTAACTGTTGTCGCAGCTTCTGGCGTACCAGAAAAACCTGTATTATTACATCGGTATAGTTTTAACGAACCTGCAGGCTCAACAAACGTTATTGATTCAGTTGGCGGCGCCAACGGTCTGGTCGTTGGAACTAATGGCATATTTAGCGGGGATGGAAAACTTACAATCACCAACGGCACATATGTGGACTTACCCAACAACCTCATATCTGTTTTGACAAATGTAACCTTTGAAATGTGGGTTACATGGAATGGCCCGGCCAATTCCAGCTGGCAAAGGATATTTGATTTTGGAACCAACAGCGCAGGAGAAGGCGCTCAAGGGACAGGCCTGGCGTACTTGTTTGTTACGCCGCGCAGCGGGTCAAGTACGTTTAGATTCTGCGCAAAACCAGATGCTACTTTAGGAGAACAAAATGTAGACTGTGGCGCTCCTTTAGAGGTTGGAAAGGAGTATCATATCGTAGCTGTTTACGATTACGTGGCCGGGGTCTCACGCGTGTATCTAAACGGAGTTAGAGTTGGAACTGGCCTCGCTAGTATACCGCTGTCTGGCCTCAGTGATATCAACAATTGGCTTGGACGTTCAAATTGGCCAGATCCTGCATTTAACGGAGTATTCAACGAATTCAGGATTTGGTCAGGTGCCATGACTGATCCAGAGGTAACTCAAAATTATCAGGCCGGTGCTAACTCGCTGGAGGCAAAGACAACTCTAAGCGTTACACGGTCAGCAGGTAATATCGTTATCAGTTGGCCTGCAACAGCAACTGGCTATACATTAGAAAAATCAACCACTTTGGGCAACGGAGCAAATTGGTCTGCTGTAACAATAGAACCAGTTGTTGAAGACGGAAGATTTAAGGTTAGCATTCCATTTAGCGAACCTATTAGTTTCTTCCGTCTGCGCAAATAACCAAAATAAGTGACCAGGGCCGGGTGCTTCTCTCTCCCACCCGGCCTTTTTTATTTTTAGAATAATGGCTTTTTTAAGTTTTGACTTTGGTTAAATATGTTGGCCCAATATTAGCATGAAAATAATTTTCCGATTTAAGCCCCCGTTTGGGTATCTTGCGCTCTTCATCACAACTTTGTTTTTGGCTTTTGGTCCAATAGAGACTTACTCTGGTGAAAATGCTTTACGCCAGTATTTGAAAAAGTCAGATAATTTTTTTAACTGGAAAGAAACAGAGGTCCGCAAGACAGGCAAAATCACTGTTTATCACTTAGAAATGGTTTCACAGCTATGGCGCCAGCAATTTTGGAGTCATCACATAGTAATAATCAGACCTGATGAGTTGAAACATAGGGATAAATTTTTATTGCTAATTACAGGTGATGGCACTGGAATGAATTACATTGAGAAGTTCAAGCCTGTAGCTGAACATTTGGGGATGTGTGTCGGCATTCTCACCCAAGTCCCAAATCAACCACTTTATGACGGCAGGAAAGAAGATGCATTGATTGCATATACTTTTGATCAATACCTCAAGACTGGAGATAAAACATGGCCTTTACTGTTTCCAATGGTTAAGTCAGCCGTAAAAGCAATGGATACAATACAGGATTTTTCCAGAAAGCGTTTCGGCGACCGAATCAGCGGTTTTATAGTGACTGGTGCATCAAAGAGAGGATGGACAACCTGGCTGACAGGAGCAACAGATACCAGAGTGATAGCGATTGCACCGATGGTTATCGATATGCTCAATATGAAAGCCCAAACTAAATGGGCAAAAAAAATCTATGGCCGGCAGAGTGAGGAGATAACCGATTACACAGACTTAAACTTGATTGAAAAAATGGATGATCCAAGGATGGTAGAGCTCAGGAATTGGGTTGATCCATATAGCTATCTTCATGACTATAAAATCCCTATATTGCTCCTGTTAGGCACAAATGACCCCTATTGGACCGTTGATTCGATCCGACATTATTGGAACGAAATCCCGGAACCAAAGCTTATCTATCAGACGCCGAATGCCGGGCATGACCTTGGAGACGGTAAAGAGGCTCTAAATACATTAACTATGTGGGCCGAAATTATCGTTAACAAAAAACCATTACCACTGGTAAAATGGGAATTCGAATACCAAACAAATGCTATGTCCGTTAAAGTGGTTTCTTCCTATATGGTCGAATCCTGTCGACTATGGCAAGCCTATTCAGATGATAGAGACTTCCGAAATGACAAATGGTTTGCTCAAGACTTGAATAAGACATTTTCTATACCCCCTTGTAGACTAGAAACACAAATCAATGCAAAAGCCTTTAAGTACACTGCAGCAATGATAGAACTTGATCTCAAGTCCCCTGTCTCTGGAAGAATATTTAAACTCTCTACAGGTGCACGTGTAATTCCAGATACAGAACCATGATCAGCCTGGTATTTGCTGATCTCCAAAATACCGGTTGAATTGTTCTGGTTAATCATATTTTGACCACGTCCTGCCTGGGTCAGAGCCGAAGAGAGGGACCGATAACCAGCTTTATATGAAATTATCCACGAATAGACGCGGATGAACGCGAATGAATGCAAGGAACATGGATATGAACATAGTAACTAGTTTTGTTAGGTAATTGTTAAGTTTTTACCATGCGCTGGGATGGTCTCAGTTATTGCACATCAAATCGGGTTTGTTATTCGCTGCATTTTATAAATGGTTCTTAAGGAGCGTTATTTCTTGCTGGGGTGAGAAGGCCGCTTCTGGCTATAAGGAGTTTAAAAGAGAAACACAAAACGCAAATTTGCTGTCTTACTCTACAATCTTGAGCCAGTTCAGGGTCGAACAGTTCCAAGAGTCAGCCAGCCGTTAAGATCGCGGTCCTGCTCCTTATTTGCAAAGCGCAAGGGGTGTCCGCCCGGCATTGGATTTGGAACGCGAACAAGCAGACGAGCATCATCTTTTTCCCACGCCCCGGAAGGCAAACGTTGTTGCCATATCCGAGCCGGCTCGCCTGGCAAAATACCGGTTAATTTCCAGTCGGTTTTCCAAACGGCGGTGATTTTGCCATCGGTATCAAGCGCAGCAAGTTCCACCGGCCAGTCATAATAAAACGGGGCTACACCGGTATTAGTAACTAAGAGCGTAACGTTCCACGAATTGTTTTGGCGTTCTATTTCAGCGCGGAGAATATGAAGCTCGTAGCCCATCTGTTGAGCCGCCCGGAGCGCACGTTCGCGGGCTGGTCCTCTGAGGGATTGACGAAACACACCTTCATTGCATAACCAGGAGACGTGCGTAACTTCTAAACACCGGTCAAACTCCTGGCCTTTAGGCACGCACGAGGGTTCGTTAAAAAGGCAATTCCACACCTCAGGCCGAACCTCACCGCCGATGGGTTGAGTTCGCCATTTATTTGTAACCCCAGCCCGTCGCATCAACGTTTCGAAAAACCAGTCATCCTGTTTGCGTCCCGTGTGGACGGTTGCCCAGGCGAAAGAATCGTCGTGGTAACCGAACGGTCGGTTGCTATTATCGGCGTAACGTGAGTGGTCGGGTCCGGCAGGATAACGGATCAGCAATTTAGTTTTCTTAAACGCAGCCTCATAAGCATCCATCACTTCACGTTGAACTGTTTTTGAGGCAAACCATTGATTGTTTGGATGATTATGCCATTCGCCCCAGGTGCCGAGTAATCCAAGTTCCACAAATGCCAATCTCGGGTCACCATCGTAGCGAGAGCCAAAGGCGTGAATGAAGTTGGTGAGGGCAGTCCGCAGGCGAGAGTCTTCGTAATCTGGTGTATGGTCTAAGGCAGGTGGCCAGGGGCGGGTGTTTGTATTTGTCCAGGTGTGGAGCGGCAATCCGTCATCAAGCAGGAAGCGGGGCACACCGGTACTTCTGCCTGGCCATTCAAGATAGAACCGCGCGATGAACTGACACCCGCGTTTGGATGCGTTCTCCAGTTTCCGCTCAAATGGTTCCCAGTTAAAGTTTGTGTATCCAATCATCACATCTGAGAGTTTAGTGTAATCCCACTCAAGGCTACGCGGAAAATCTGTTTGCTGACGGGGATATGATACAAATCCCTTCAATGGGTTGTCCGGCGGCGCGGGTGAATATGTCAGATTAAA
>Ga0207433_10005712_pt1 | contig 22014 bp, 20 predicted proteins | sample YelNatPaOPGAMG01_FD_187559 | JGI IMG/M metagenome (GOLD analysis project Ga0207433, IMG submission 187559) | Hot spring thermophilic microbial communities from Obsidian Pool, Yellowstone National Park, USA - OP-RAMG-01 (SPAdes) (version 3) | ecosystem: Environmental > Aquatic > Thermal springs... | reverse complement strand
GTTCTGGAGGAATTACAAATTCACCTTTCATTGTTATATACCGCTGTGACTTTTCGGTATAAGAGCATAATCTCGATGTTTCAAGAGCTTCGAGGGCAAGACGGGAAATTCCCATAATGTCAAAGTTTAGCTGGGCATGTTCTGCAACACTATGATGCCCCATACCAAATACTATTATTTTGTTCGATTTCCTCGCTGATTCCACATCCTCCCGCGCAATTTTCCTCAGCACTGTTACAGGTTCCGGATACCTGCTTATCCTTGCATATGCTGCAGAAATTGTTTCTGGTGTTAAAACCCCCTCCGGAACAATTTTTTTGGACTTTAATTCTTCAATTAAATCGCTATCGAGAGTGTATCCTGCAAGTACTACTTTCATTTTTTACCTCTTTAATTCTTCTCATTCTTTTATTCGCCATCTTGTTCCCCCAACTCCATCCATGATTTCTATATTCATTGATTGAAGTTCCTGTCTTATTGCATCCGCTTTTGCAAAATCCTTTTTCTTTCTCGCTTCCTTTCTTTCCTCAATCTTTGCTTCAATGAATTCCCTTGTTATCCCCATTTTTGAAAGTTTTTTAGTTATTACTGAATCAAGAAACTCTGATGGTTTTCTGTCACATAAACCTAAAACAGATGAAACTTTGTTTATAAATATTTCAAATCTGTTTGCAATACCTGCTTTGAATTCAGGGGAAATACCTCCTGTGCTATCAAGTGTTTCATTCATAAAACGGAAAGCATCAGAAATTTTAGCAACTGCAAGGGCAGTATTGACATCATCACAAAGTGCATCTTCCAGTTCGATTTGAAATCTTTCGAGTTTTTTTATTATTTCGCTGTTATTTACTGCTTCATTCCCTGAGTTTTCAGCTTTCAATAATATGTCCTCAACTCTTTTTTTTGTTTCATAAAAATAAATAACTCTCTTCTGTGCATCCTGAATTTGGGGGAAGGATTTTGCAACTCCTTTTTCGTCAAGTTCCACTATAAGGTCAATTGGACTTCGATAATGAGTTCCAAGTAAAAATAACCTCAATGCTTCCGGTTCTGCGTGCTGTAAAACTTTTCTTATCAAAAAGAAATTACCGAGAGATTTACTCATTTTTTCCTTGTTGACATTAACAAAACCATTATGAACAAACATCCTGCAAAAAGGTTTTCCGGTTGCAGCTTCTGCCTGAGCAATTTCATTTTCATGGTGAGGAAAAATCAAATCCATCCCACCTCCGTGAATATCGAAATCACTTCCTAAATATTTTAAACTCATAGCAGAACATTCTATATGCCATCCCGGTCTCCCCTTTCCCCACGGGCTATCCCACCATGGTTCACCAGGTTTTGCTCCTTTCCACAGCGCAAAATCTGCTGGATTACGGAGCCTTTCGTCTGCTCCTACCCTTGCCCCTGCAAGGCGTGCGTCTAATGAACGTCTCGAAAGTTTTCCGTAATATGGGAAAGCATCGACAGAATAGTAAACATCTCTTTCGATTGAATAAGCAACATTTTTTTCAAATAGCTTTGAAATAAGTTCAATCATCTCAGGTATATGCTGCGTTGCTCTTGGTTCAATAGTTGGAGGAAGATTACCAAGTTGTTCCATATCTTCCCTGAAAGCATGAGTGAATCTGGATGCCACCTCCTCGACTGTAGTTTTTTCCTGATTCGCCTTGTTTATTAATTTATCATCAACATCAGTAATATTGCGAACATACCTTACTTCATACCCATAGCTTTGAAGAAACCTGTAAAGAACATCGAAGAAAACATATGCTCTTGCATGTCCTATATGAGAATAATCGTAAACAGTTGGACCGCATACATACATAAAAACTTTACCATCTTCTCTTGTGGAAAGTTTGTCTTTGGAACGGGTTAATGTGTTGTAGATAAAAATTTCTTTAGTTGAGCCTTTCATTGTTTTTTCGCCTCTGCACCAAGTTCTTGAGCAAGGAAACCAGCATCAAAAATTTTTGTCAATGCTTCTTTAATTCCTGCCGAATGAACAGCAACAGCACGAGCCTTTTCTTCCGTATATATGTATCGAAGGACTAAGCTTTCTATGTTTCCATCGAAAATGAGACCAACAATTTCACCTTTAGTATTTATCACAGGACTACCTGAGTTCCCGCCTATTATATCTGCAGTCAAAACGAAATTAAGTGGAGTTGACAGGTCCAATGCATTTTTCTTTTCAAGCCACCTGCGTGGCAAATCAAAAGGGGGTTTTCCTTCAAATGCAGCACTTCTTCCATAAAGTCCGTAAAAATTGGTTTGATAGGGGACTATCGTTCCTTCTGCTTCGTATCCCTTAACAACTCCGAAAGATATTCTCGGTGTAAAGGTAGCGTCGGGAGGGAACTTTTTGCCAAATATCTTGAATCTTGCCATTGCGATTTTCTGACCGTAAGTTTCTTCAACACTCTGAATTTCCTCTTCGTATTTTTTCCTCGCTTCTCTTAAGACTTTATCCACTCTAAGTGCAAACATTATTGCAGGGTCTCCGAGTTTTTTTAGATACTGCTCCCACTTTTTTTGATTCCATTTTTCCCCTTTTTTAACAAGGTCCTTTCGAAATTCCACATCATAAAGTTTGGTTCCTTTCACAATTTCATCCGCCAGTTCCTGAGGACTTTTACCACCAAGAGCAGATTTTACAAGACTGCTATCCTTTCCTAAAACATCAATTGCTTCCTGAAGCCCATTTAAAATCACAACTCTTTCCAGTCCTTCGTAAATGGGGGCTGGAGAATACAAATCAAGGAGAACTGAATCTATTGCTGAATCTCTGAATTCCTCAAATCTCTCCTCGTTTGTCTTCTTTTTCTCTGCTACCATCTGAACAATGGTGACTCCTCTTCGCAGAATCTCACTTCTTTGAACAAGAGCATCCCCAAGATAATGAGGGACATGAAATTTTGAATACTCTTTCATGGCAGCATCTATCTTATCCCATGCATCTTTAACTTCTGCTTCAATCTCGGGATAATTCTTTATGATTTTGCGAAACTCTTCTTCTTCTTTGACTTTCTTTTCGAATGTTAAAGGGTCTCTCAAACCCATATCATACCCCTTGTAAGCCTTTATGGCATTTTCAAAATCAAAGATTAGTTCCTTTGCCTGCCTTCTGTTTTCTTCACTCTTTGATGCATATTCTTTAAGAGCCTTCAGAATTCTTTCAAATGACCTCAGTCTGTTAGGTGTTCTGACATCCCTCTGGAATACAAGTTGAGAAACAGTTAGAAGCCTTCCAGTGGTTCCGGGATTTCCAATCACAAAAACGAGTTCATCTTCTTTTGCACCAGATTTACTCCATTTAAAGAAGTGTTCTGGATGATATGGAGAGCCATTTTCATACACTCGAAGAAGGGTTACATCGAGGTCATATCTTGGATATGTAAAATTATCATAATCTCCTCCGAAAAATGCTATCTGCTGTTCGGGAGCAAAAACGAGCCTTACATCTGTGTGTTTTCGATAACGATAGAGCATATACTCTCCTCCTCCGTAAAGTGCTGTCACATTACAGCGAAGTCCTGTAGAATCTGCGCATTCCTTTTCTATTTTTGCACTTTCTGCTTTCCTTCGCTTTGCAATCTCAGCACTATCTGTAACTCCTGCTGTAGCATTCACCATTCTCTTTGTAACATCCTCGTATGAGACGAGAACATTTAATTCGAGGTCAGGGCATGGAATTTCATCTTTTCTTTGTTTTGCAATGAAACCGTTTGTAACATAGTCATTTGAAGGTGTGGAAACCTTTTGAATGCAATCAAATGCAACATGATGATTTGTCATTACAAGACCATCACCTGAAATAAAAGAACCGGAACCACCATTTTGAAAGCGAACAGAAGATTTCATGACATGTTCGAGCCAGTTTTGAGATGGCTCAAAGTTATATTTTTGCTTCCATAACTCAAGGGGAGGATTGTGAAATGTAAACATCCCTTCATCTGCACTGGATACTCCTGCAGATAAAAAGCAAATTAAGATATAAATTGAGGGAATTTTTAAATAAGATAGTTTCATATTTTCCTCCTTATTATTTCAAAAGCATAAAATAATAAAATCCTGCCCCTTTTTGCAACTGTATAATTTTTATTTACCACCCTTCAAAACTTTGCTCCTGCGGAGACAGGAATCCATTATTTTCTCAATTCCCGCTTTCACGGATGCGGGAATGAATGACCGGTGGGGGGACTATTGCAAACGGCTTTAATAAAAATGGGCAGTGGTCATTTGCATAAAAACAGAAAACCATTGCAAAAAAGCAAAGAGTGGCAAGGCATTATCTTCCTTGACATTAAGATAACAGGGAATAAATTTATTAAACAAATATGATGAATCATAAAATAAAAACTGTTTTGGCAGTTAGTATAGGGGCTTTAATTGGAGTTGGAATAAGTTCTTTATTAAAAAGTATTGGAGGAGGTTGAGCATTAACCTGTAACCCATGGTTCATGGGATTAAGCGGAGCTGCTATTGGTTTTGTTTTAATAAGCGACTATAAAAATTGATAGCATTTTATAATAGCCCCTAAACGATTACATATTAGTGAACAATGAACTTTAGCCTTTTTGCAATTTATTTTTCCGGAATATTAACTTTTGCAACACCATGTGTATTTCCTTTAATACCAATTTATTTATCTATGATTCTTGGTGTACCAATTAGTGAAATTAGCGATGGAAAGAAAAAGCTTAAAATGAGGCTTTTTTTTAATACTATAATTTTTATTTTTGGGTTTATTGTTGTATTTGTCCTATTGGGATTAAGTGCTACTGCAATTGGTTCCCTTCTTGTTGAATATAGAGGTCATTTAATGATTTTTGGGGGACTAATTATATTTATTTTTGGCTTAAAATTTCTTGGTTTTCTTAAGATAGATATTTTAGAACAGGAAAAGAGGTTTAATGTATCGAAGCTTTTAACAAGGTTCAGTTTTTTTAATTCATTTGTTCTTGGAATTGTTTTTGCTGCGGGATGGACACCTTGTATTGGGCCAGTGCTTGGCTCTATAATGACATATATTGCTTCCAATGCTTTTGAACCAGTAAAGGGGGCAACCTATCTCGCGGTTTACGGGTTCGGATTAGCCACACCTTTGGTGATTTTTTCAATTTTTACCGAAGCTGCTGGGAGCCTTATTGGCAAACTTTCAAAATATCTTTTGAAAATTGAAAGGTTAACTGGGGTTTTACTTGCAGGTGTTGGTATAGTTACTATGATTGGTGCTATAAATGTGCCAAGCGCGCAGAAAGTAGAAATTTCACCTCTTCCATTAAAGGATAAAAATGAATTGGGGAAAGTTGATATTTTGTTACAGCATGGCGAATTTACCTTCATTGAGTTTTATTCACCAAAATGTTCTATCTGTCTTCAGATGGTTCCCCTGATTTCGAGAATTGAGAAAGATTGCATCGGAAAGAAAATAAAAATTATAAAAATTGATGTTACCTCTTCTGAAAGTAAAGCAATTGTTTCAAAATTTAGAATACGGGGAGTGCCAACTTTTATTTTGTTAGATAAAAAAGGAAATGAAGCTGCCCGCCTCATTGGATACCAGCCTTATAATACTTTAATTCAAGCCATATCAGCGCTCATTGGTGAGGAATGTAGAGGAGTTGGATTATTACCTGAAGAATTAATCAGGAACGATAGTAGCCAATGCGGCGAAAATAATTCCTGCGAACCAGACAAATAGGGATGAAAGTTAATAAGGAAAAGGAGTATTAGAGCAATAGTAGATTAGGTTTTGTCTGTCCTGGCGAAAAAGTATTAATTATCTTTCTTTATTACCGGAAAAAGCCTTTTTATTTATTCCTAATTATAAACTTTAAAGGAGAATTAATAAATGTTTATTTTTTTAGTGTTATTGATATTATATTTTCTAATAGGAGGTTAAAGATGAAAAGAATGAAAAAATTGAATTGGTTTTTGGTTTTTTCCTTTATAATTTCAGGAACTTTGATTCCATTTTATGGTTGTTCAAATGAATGTGAAAAATGCGAATGTGAGGATTCTTCTGTTGAATGCGAACCATGTTCACAGCCCGATGTTTATGAAGAAATATCTCCGGATGTAGTAGAATTCGAGGAAATACAACCCGACATATCTGACATAGCGGAGGTAGGAGATATTATTGAAGAAGAGGGTATAATTCCTAATTTCGTTGAAAATGAACCAAATGACCCCAACTACGAAGGTGGTACTCCTAATGAAATATCACTACCCGCACAAGGGGAACAACTTATAATAAGAGGGAATGTGCATACCCCGGTAGTAAGTGAGTATGGAACAAAGAATCCTGACCTGGACTTTTTTGTTTTTAATGCTCAGGGAGGGGAATATCTCAAAATAACAGGACTTGCAGACGGAAATTTATCCACAGCCTTTTATCTCATGAGTGAATCAGAGGTGGGTCCTGAATCTATTTATTATCAAAGGGCTGGAATAAATTTAGAAGGAAAAGATATAACAAGACAAATTTACATACCATTTCCCGGCAGATACGACCTAATTGTTTCTGATTTGAGTAATATTCTCTGTATAATTCACTGGCTTTGTGGTCTTCCTTATGCGACAGGAGGGGACGATTTTAACTATTACATTGTAATTGAAAGGATAGAACCACCAGAATCTGTGGAAATAAATGCTTCAAGTGGCTCACTTCCTCTGACAAATGAAGGTGAAATTGACCCGCCTGGAAATCTCGCACTTTTTCATTTAAATAATTCTCACCCATTTTTGGATGTAATTTTGCACGGCTATTCTTCGTCAGGCATTCGCTCAGACCTCTGGAGCATTCTTGTTCCCCTTTCTGATTCCAGTGAAGCACTCGGAGAAATTTTCTCGTCTTATACTGGAAAAAGTTCAAGAATTCTTATCCCTGCAGATACCGCATATTACATTCTTTTAGACCATTATCTTGTTGAAGGTTCACAAACCTTATTCAATTTTGCATTTAAGGAACCAGATGGTCTCAATTTAGGAACAATAACTTCAGGTTCTCAGCAATCAGGAGATAGTTTCATTGATTCAGAAGGATTAAGCAGCATTAATTATTTTTCCATTGCTGAACCAGTTCTTGTTCTCGCGAATATATCCATGCCATCAGGGTATCCTGCTTGTGAAATTTACGATTCTACAGCAAAGCAATTTGCAGGTGGTGAATCAGAAACAGAGCAGCTCTGGCTCGCTCTTTCTCCGCCTGATTCAGGAACTTACTATGTAAATGTTCACGATTCGTGGGGTGATCCCAATTATGCCTACCGGGTAATGCTTGAAGGGTATACAAAAGTTTCTGTTAATGAAACCGAACCCAATAATACGCTCTCATCTGCTCAATTACTCACAGGTTCGAGCGTCTCTATTAGCGCTTCTTTTTCCTGGGGGGATAGCGATTATTATGCAATTGATTTGACAGCCTCAGGTAGCAGTAATACACTTGTAGTTTCCCTTTCGCCGTCACCTTCTCCTCCATATTTTTCAGGATGCCTTACAATTATGGATAGTTCAGGAACACCAGTTGCTGCTCCTTACTTTTGTTCTCCTTTCAATACTGCGAGTTTTACTGTGCCTTCTAACGGAAGATACTACATTCACCTCGACAATCCCTATACTACAACGACAGGAGATTACACTTTGAATGTGATTTTCAAACAAAATTGATTAATATTAGATTTGTATAGATATTTTAAGAGAATAAATAATTATGAAATTAAAAATTTTTTTCTTGCTTTTTCTTAACATAATCCTGTTATCGCAAAAATTAGAAGCAGGAGTAAGCACAATTTTGAATTTCGATAGGTTTGATGCTGAGGGGCCAAACGCAGGAGAGTGGTACAAAAATTACAATAACGATCAGGGAACACTTGCATGGGGGGAATCCTATGTGATGATGGCTTATGCAAAGATGTACGAAACAACCGGGGAAAGGTTTTACCTTGATAAGCTGGCTGAGCATGCAGATGCAGTCCTTGAGCAGAGAGATGATGTTAGGGGAGTAACCGATTACACCGGAAATTCAAATCCCTGCTGGCAAGCATCAAAATATTCTACAAGACCGATGTGCTGGGTTGTTCACTCGGGGATGATTACTTATCCAATTGCAATGTTTGCGGTTTATGTTTTTTCAAAATCTAACATGGCAGTCCTTACTACATATGATGGGACTTCATACGCTGATAAGGCTTCATTTTTCCTGAACAGAGTTATAGAAACCTACAATTTTCATGAGGGAGAATGGCGTAATAGTGGAACCCAGCAAGGCTATTATATTTTTCCTGCGGATTCAGCATCTTTTTATGAATATGCAAATCAGAAAATGCCCCTGAATCAAATGAATGCTATGGGAAGAACCGCTATTGCACTCTACCTTGCTACGAATGATTCTGCTTACCTCGAAAGAGCCACAAGACTTGCAAACCACTTCAAGGCAAACCTCCATACAGGAAGTGGTGATACCTATGTATGGAATTACTGGGGCGGCAATTATTCCCCATACGGAGAAGATATTTCTCATGCAACGATTAATGTAGGTTTTGCTGCGCTTTGCGCAGAACATGGAATTGTTTTTAGTAAAGCAGATATGGAACGGTTTGGAAGAACTTTTTATGAAAATGTCATTATTGACCATAAAACTAATTTTAGCTTTGTTGGCGGAGGGTCTTCACCGGATGACCGTTACAGGCATACTATAGGTGGGTGGGGTGTTTTAGGGAAATGGGACCCACGGGTGATTGCAGCCATTAGAAATGTTTATGATAGATACACCACCGTTTCGAATGGCGCTGTATTACTTGGTTTTGCTTATCTTGCCTTTTTTGACTTTTACATCCACCCCTTTACATTTTATAGAGTTGACTGGAATGACCTCGGGGATAGAAGACAGGCCACTGCTTATGGAGCAAATGTGTCATTGCTTCCGGATAACCCATCCATTCCAGCATTTTTTAGGATGAAATTTGTAGCACGAAGAAATCTCGAAGTGGAACAGTGGGATGGAAGTTCATATCACGGAGTGCAAAAACTGGCATCAACTTCTGAGCCTGAAGCTGTTTTAGTTCCTTTTGACCCAAGATGGTATTTTCAGTACAATGCTGACGGAGCTCTTTTTCAGTTCACCGATTCTTTTGTTCCGGGTGAGGGAATTATTGTCTACGAACCGGAAGAATGTAATGCACCCCAAATATTGTCATCACCTCCAGATGTGCAAATACAGGAAGGGAACCTTTTCTCCTTTACACCGTTAGCATCAGGAGATGAACCGATGCTATGGTTTTTAAACGGTCCTATAACATCGCAAGTAGACCGTATGTCAGGGAATGTTAGATGGATAGCTGATTTTCAAGATGGAGATGCCACTTTTGCATTAACCGTAAAAAATGATTGTGGAGAAAGTACGATAAACTGGGTTGTAAAAGAACTGTCAATTGAAGAGGAACCAGTTGAGGTGGAAAATGAAACAATTGCAGATTTTTTAAATGATACAAATGATATTCTGGATACTAAAATTTATGAAGATGTACAGGGTGATTTAAAAGTTGATACGAATTTACCAGCAATTGAAGGAAATGGATGTGGGTGTATCATAACAAAATAGCGGGAGATTTTGTTAATTTAAATGAGAGTTATTATTTTTTAAACGCACTTTTCAAATGGAGAATCAGAAATAAAATTGCTGATAATCCAGACGAAATGTAAAAATAAATGGAGTCAGGTAAATTTAAGAAACGCCAGAGTGTAAGTATCATCAATACGCCCATGACCATTACATAGAGAATTGAAAAAAAAGCATACAAAATAAACTTTGCTTCTTTTCTAAAAAAAACAGAAGTTTCAGATGATTTTAAAAAGAAATTTTTTAATAATTCCATTGACCTTTCCATTAAATTGTGACTGCCTAAAATTTCTTCAAGTAGATAATAACCATCCATTTTTATAAAAGGGTTAAAGTTAAAAAAAAGTGTCTTACCTGCTCCAGTAAGCATAACAAGATAACCTGTTACATTAAGAAAACTCCCTTTTTGAGAAAACGCCATTGCAATTATTCCTGCACCCGTCGCAATTATATCCATAAAGGGTCCAGCAAGAATAACAGCAATTCTGTGCCTCTTCTTTTTAAAAAGATAGGTATTACTTATATCGGTATAAAAACAGGGGATAAAATAGAGGAGCATAAAACCCATCTCTGATACATTTCCACCCAACTTGTAGCATGTAAAGGCATGGGCTAATTCATGGAAGGTAACCATGATGGAAGCAGCAGCGTAAAAAATAAGAAGGTTGAGAGCGCTTTTTAAATAATCTGGTTCTATTTTTAAAAATTCAGGTCTCATAATAATTAAATAAGCAGAAAACACCATTATCGAGACACAAATTATAATTATTAAAGCAATTCCCCAAAAACCTAAAAATTCATCTATCCATTTTAACAACTTTTGTGGATTAAGGATTTTTATGCGGAAAGCGAAAATATTTCCTTGAACCCTCCTGCCTTTGCCCGAGTATGCTTCTTCCGATTCCAGCAAATGTTTTTCTTTGAGGTTATTTATGAACTCATGCACTTCATCCTGCTCTATGTCCCATTTTGTTTTTGCTATTTCTACTATTTCCTCAATTGTTTTTTCCCCATTTATGAGGTCAATAACATTTTTTTCATCCTCGCAGATTTTGAAGAACCTTTCTTCTCGAGGATTTTTCAGAATATAATATTTCCCATCACTCCCCTTTCCTTCGACAATAATTATGTCCTTAATTATTTTTGGTTTTACTTTTGTTAATTTTTCCGCGATATTATTCATCTCTCGCAGAACATTTAATATACCGGACAACATTATCTACATGATGGGCACATATTGAACGGGAAAAGAAGCTTTTGAGTTTCCTTGATGCTGTTACAAGAGAAGCCTTTTTGTAACCACAATTGATACAGTTTTCCATTATCCAGGAAAAACTTCTCATAGAAACACCCTTTCCCCTCATGTTTTCATTGAGTCCTGCTGCAGATATGTAAATTCTTGAATCATTTTCCCTTTCAATAAAGCAAAAACCAATAACTTCCTCTCCATTCGATAAATTGCAAACTACTGTAGATAAATTTTTTAGAAAAGACTTTTTCGAAATCATTTTTTGAAGATAATGATAAACTTCCCCTTCAAGTGAGGGAGCAAAAATTTTGCTATAACAGGAGGCAAGAGTTTTTAAATTATCATCATTCAATTCATCAAATGTCTTAAGCAGTATTTCCCCTTCCCTTTTTGAAACCTTACCATAACGCTTCACCACATCAATTAGTGACAATTCCATTAAATATGCCTTTCCCCCTTTCCTTTTAAAACCCAATTTTTTCCATAACGGAAAAGACTTTGCATTTCCTTTTTCAAGCAGACTTATCATAAGACAGCAGGCTTCTGCTCTATCAAGTAGAATCCTTTCTGCTTCGCCAATAAACTCTGTTGTTGCTTCTGCAAGTTTATCATTACTTCCTGTTGTTCTAACAATGCTTATTTCGAAAATCTCCGCATTTTCAATTTCTTTAAGAGATTTTAGATATGAAGGTTCAACCATAGTTCCAATGTGCAAACTTAAATCAAGAAATGACCTGAATATTGCAAAGCTTTCAAGCCCCTTTTCAGAAAATCCGCATAAAATAAGGGTGGATTTATCTTCTGAAGTTATTCCAAAATCTTCAGGTTCTTTATTTACCTCTTTTTTCAGCGCTTCTGAAAAAATCCTAAACTCTTCTGTTCCCGGAGTTATTTGAATTATTTTCATTTTTTATTGGTTCTATTAAAATTTAATATATCTCTTTCAATTGCATGGAAGCAGTATGGGTTATCATAAATCAGTCCGGTTATTGTATAAGATAAATTGCTGCAACCCGCTCTACATTCATTTCCATATTTGCACCCTTTGCATGTTCCTTCAAGCATTGAGTAGCGAAATTTCCTGTTTCGAGAAAATAATTTTTCATCGTTCCAGATTTCTTCAATATTTCTTTTTCTTATATTATCTTCAATGAAATCATCATGCTGGCATAGACACCCTTTAACACTGCCGTCACTCATTATTCCAAGTGTATGTATTCCAGCACTACAGCCATGCCACTCGGGTAGTTCTCCGTAACGGGTTAAAAAAGATGAGAAATAACCAAAATCATGGCTTCCGCAAACAGGGAGGTCATTTGCAGGTATTGTATTTCTATAATGTGAAATTTTCTTCCCTGCTTCATAAAATTCAAGACGGTCCAGAACAAGTTCTTTATTGAATCTCAAACCATGAGGAGATGCTACCTGTAATTGCCATGTAATATTCATTCCGAATAATAGATCTTTCATTGGTTCAATTTGAGAAAAGTTCAATTTGCTTAATGTTGTTATTACACCAGTTTCAAAGCCTGCATCCCTTAACATCAAAGCTGATTTCCATGCTCTTTCGAAAGAACCTTTCCTTCCCCTTATTTTATCGTGGATTTCTGGAGATGCTCCGTCCAATGATACACCAATACGAGAAATTTTCCCGAGCCTTTTCAGTCCATCAATTATTTTTCTGTTTATAGTCCATCCATTTGTAATAAAAACGATTTCCATCCCGCAGTCTCGTGCACTTGCCCCTATTTCATACCAGTCTTTTCTGAGAAAAGGTTCACCACCTAAAAGACAAACCTCTTTACAGCCAAGTTTTTGAAGCCCTTTAAACAGATTTTTAAACTCACCAAACTCAAGTTCTCCCTTTCTTGCTTTTCCCGCACCAGAGCCACAATGCAGACATCTTAGATTACAGGCAAGCGTAAGTTCAATATTTACACTTTCAGGTATGTAACTATTCTTACTCAAAGAAAATTCTCCCTTTTCTCTATTTTATAAAGGCACCATGGAAATTCATAAATTGTCCCCTTTTTATGATAAGCAATGTTTGTGCACCCTGCTCTGCAAATCTCAGAATATCTGCAATTCCTGCATTCCCCTCTGAGTTTTCTTTTATCAAACATTCTATTGAATGAAAAGGAATTCGGGTCATACCATAAGTCAACAATGTCCCTTTTCCTCACATTTCCTTCGATGAATTCATCCGGTAAAATAAGACAACCTGTTACATCACCATTGCTTCTTATGCCCAATGTTTTTATTCCTGCAACACATCCCTCCCATTTGAAAGCATGAATATTCTTAAATTTTTTTGAAAAATAACCTAAACTATGTGTGCCTGATATGTTGAGTTTATTTAAATAAACTTTTCTGCTTTCTTCTATAAATTGCGCCAGTTTCAAATACTGGGATTCATCTATACAGACTTCTTCGGATATCCTGCCACCTTCTGAAGTGTAGTTTATAATCCATGTAAAACCATTCGCTTCTTTCAGTAAAATGTCTCTTAATTTTTCAAGTTCCCCAAAATTTATCTTATTAACCGAGGTTATTATTGTGCGGTCAGGAATTGCAGTAGAGTTAAGAATTTTTAGAGCTTTAATCGCTTTTAAGTATGAGCCCTGAACATTTCTAATACGGTCGTGAATTTCAGGAGATGCACCATCAATGCTAAGGCAAACCTGATAAATGCCAATTTTTTCACAAAGTTTTGCAATTTTTTCATCGAACAGGTAACCGTTAGTCACAATGCCTACCTTGATACCTTTTGAAATGAGTTTCGAAGCAATCTCCTGCCAGTCCCTTCTTATGAGTGGTTCCCCACCCATGAGTGAAACTCCTTCTACTCCCAGCGAAGCAATTCTTTCACAGAGATTGAGTGCTTCCTTTGTATCAAGTTCATCCTTTCGCTTTTTTCCCCCTCGCATAGCACAGTGAATGCATTTAAAATTACAACCAAGCGTGATTTCCCAGAGTATGTACTGAGGTGAAATTATTCGACCTTTTGCTTCATATTTCCGATTACAAGCTACTATCATCACAATTGTGGGACACGCTACTTGACAATCCTTCTTAAAAAGGATTGAAAGGCTCTATTTTATATTACCGGAGTTTTTGGCTCGAGGTAAAATTCCTTTTCAATACTTAAGGAGAATTTCGTTTTTACCCCTCAATTTATGTTACACCTCTTTGCAAGACCGTAAAGAGTCCCCGGTGCATAGGGACCTGGAATTGAGGGTTTCTTACCGGTTCCAGCTGAGGGTGCCACTCTTTTTTCAAGTTCTTTTATTAATAGTTTTTTTGCCTTTTTTGAAATTGTCTTTTTGCTTTTCTTATTCATTATCTACTCCTTTTTCCAAATTAAACATTAATTTTTATTTTTAACATCAAAACAGTAAAAGTCAAATAATTTTTTCCATTTTTATTTAACAATAGAATCTGTTTTTCATCTCGAAAATTTACCCATTAATTGTGCTGAACCAATGATGTGACCCTCAATTTTTTCAAGAAGTTCTCCTTTTGTTAGCCCTGCGGGGAAGTCTGCTGCTTCATCAAGGGCAAAAATCCTGAAAAAGTAGCGATGTTCTTTACCCGGGGGAGGGCAGGGTCCCCCATAGCCAATTTTGTTGAAATCGTTTTTCCCCTGCCTCATTCCTGACGAAGTTTCTTCAACTGGAGGAACTCCTTCATCAAGAGAAAGAGTTTCCGACGAAATTCTGTAAGCCACCCAGTGAATCCATGTGCCTGATGGGGCGTCAGGGTCTTCGCAAATCAAAGCAAACCCCCTTGTTCCCTCTGGGGGTTTTGACCACTCAAGCGGTGGTGAAATGTCCTCTCCACTACAGGTGTATCGGACTGGAATAACTTCTCCATCCTGAAATGCGCTACTTTTAAGAACCATTTCTCCAACCATATTATCTCTTGATGCATCGTTAATATCCCGTACTTCCTTTTTATTAGACCCACACCCTGAGTTCCAGAGAAGTAGCGGTAGAAAGAAAGCAACATAAATTTTTCTTTTCATGACGATTCTCCTTTATAAATTTAATTTTCTTTTTCTTCAAATGGTGTGTTTTTTAACATACAATTTGTAGAACACTCAATCATAAAAAGGAGCCAGCAATCTTTTTTACACTGATTTTTATCCGTGTCAAATTCACTTTTTCCTTTGCATTTTTTTTCACACCCATTTGTTAATTTCAAGCATGAATCTATACACCATTCTTTTTTCTGGCTCCCCCAGGAAGAACATTTTGAAATTAGGTATTTTACACTGTGCTGGATGCAATCATTTTCAATTTCGAATGGGTCGAACTCGAATTTTTCAACCCTGCCATAACTTTTTCCTTTTTCCTTTTCTTTTAAATTTTCTTTTTCATCCTTTTTTTTCTCATGTTTTTTTACTATTTCTTCATCTTTATCATTTTTATCATCATTTTCGGTTTTTTTGTCAGAAGTTTCCGTTTCATTTAAATCTTTCAAAGCTTCACTACCAGCATTTTCATCCTGTTTCTTTTCTTCCTCCAATGTGCCCTCAGGCGTTTTCTCACCGGGTACAGGAAGATTTCGCACAGCATCGAGGCAAAATCTTTCCGTTTTTTCTCTTGCTTTTTCCATACACTTATTAAAAATGTAAGCTGAAATTAGGTCTTTCCCTGGTGCATCCGCAATATTTTTCCCTTCAAAAAATAGTGTTGATGGTTCAAAATCAAAAGTAATCTGAACCTCAGCCTGAGGTCTTAATGGTTGATTGTATCGTAATTTACCTGACCGCATTGCTTTCAGGATGCAATCCGTTAGTGGTTTATTTCTGAAGCTCGTTGCTATGACTTTCCTTCCCGTTGCCTGAGAAGCAATACCACCTCCTGAAAAATTTGCCTGAACCTTTATACTTCCCTTTCCATCTATGCCAAATCTAAAGTTTTCCTGTGCACATCCTGTAACTTCTCCCTCTATTTCCTTTGCATACATGTAAGCACTTCTATGATGCTCCGAATTTATGTTGTTTGCAGATGATTTAAAAGAACTTCTCACCTGCGATATTGAAACATTCACCACTTTTTTCAGAAAAAATGGAAATTTTGTCGGTGTTTCATCTATTTGTCCATCCTCATCTATTGCAGAAGCAAAAAGGGTATGAAGCCCTCCTGAAAACCCCTTTAAATCCACCCTGACGGTGCTACTTCCCTTTATGATTCTTGGAACTTTTGGATCATCTATCCAGTACTTATATCCTGTAACTCTTCCATCAGAATCGCTTCCTGAGAAAACGATTGTGAGCTGGTTCCCTTTGAAGTTAAATTTGGAAATTCTGGTTTCCGGTGCTGGAGCTTTTTCAATTTTTGCAGATGAAAGAAAAGCCGCCATCTTTTCAATTTCTTCACAGTCTGCGAGTAAGCAAAAACTCTTTCTTGCTTCAGAAAATACTTTCAGCCAATCGGTATTGGAAATAACCTGTGACAAAAACTTTTCATCTGCTCCTAATTTTGAACCAATCCCTGAAGAATTTTTGGACACCTTCTTCAAAACATCTTTTATAGCTTCTTCTTTTCCTTCAAGAGGATAATTGAAGTGAACATCGTTTTTTTTTCTTTTTTTGTTAAATAAAGAATTAAGAATTTCACCTGTTTTTAAATTTCCTCTGATGATATCAGGGGAATTTTTTTCTGTTAGTTGGCTTTCTATTAGTGTGAGTGAAGAGGAGATTAAGAGAAATTTTTTTAGACCGTCTGAAAGACCATCACACCTGTTTTTATCCATGCAATTTACAATGGCATTTTCTGCTTCTTCTAAAAGAATTCTCAGGCTAAATCCCTTCAGGCACTCAATTTCGCTTTGAATGCACATGGATTCTTCTGCTGAAATTAAATTACCTTTCATTTCTGCGGTGAGTTTTAAAATTTCCTCTGTTTTTTTATCGGCAAAGAGGAGTTTCAGTTTCCACGCCTCGAGGACTTTTAGAAGTGTTGATTTATTCTTTACAGGTTTACCAGTTTTATCTACTACAGCAAATCTGTTTTCCTGCGAGCCTTTTTTTTGTAACCCTTTGAGTCTTACTAACCCATAAATGGTTGAGTCGAGAGAAATCGTTTCTACTGGATTCCCTACATAATAAAGTGTTTGTTTGTCTTCTAATTCTTCCGTATCCTGACTTCGATTTTTACCTAAAGAAATGGAAAGAGCATCCTCAATACCATTTTTTATAGTCATGAGAGCAGTCAGAGCCACTATACCTTCCATCTTTTCCATTTCTGGTGTTCTGTAGTGAGGGTCTGCAATAAGTTTCAAGCCTGCCTGCCTTGCAGGAATTACACAAACAAATCTTTTTTCTTTCTTATCAAAAAATGCGGGAACTTCCATCCGTTTTTCACCGGATTCAATAAGAGAAGAAATGTTCAATAAATTTACACCTCCTGGCAGGACTATGTTTTTAACAGGGATTTCGACAATTACAAAACCATCCTCAATTTCGTCACCATTCAAAACTACCGAATCGGAAACTACAAGTTTTCCTCCATCATCAAGCGGTAAGCTCCGGGAAGCAGGAAACTCAATTTCGAGAAATTTGTTTTTATTTTCTTCTCTGCTATCAGGAAGAAGAATCAAAGAAACAATTACCCCCTTTTCGTTTTGAACCTCTCTCTGGAAATTTTCGCCTATTTTAAGACCTGTTTTAGAATAACTCTGAGTAGCAGGGAAGTTAGTGTTGGGGTGGTTTTGAGGAGAGGTAGTGGTTGACGAGCCCTTCTTTTCCTTTTTTTCGACCCCCTTCTGGGTATTGGAACATGCTATTTCAATTGAGAAACAAAGCAGAAACAATATATTCAATGTTTTTTTCCCCGGCATGGCAGTTTATGATATGAAATATCGGAATGTAAACTTTAATACTAAAAAGAAATTGCTTATATACAAAGATTTAAAATTTCCACTTCGACTCTCGCTTCCCCAGAAATATGCTCCACGATATAACGCCTGAAGGTCAGTAGAAAAACCTTTCGCCCATAAAATGTCCAGCCCCCCTCCGACCTGAAATCCTCCACCCCCTCTATCCCATGAATAGGTTTCACCAAACCAGTACAGTCCCCCTCCTCCCTGTAAATAAGGTTCTATAATAAGTCCTGGAATTATGTAAAATTTTAAATCAAGTCGCAGGGATTGAAGGGTAGCATTATCATAACTTTCCTTTCCTGGATGAAGAAAAAGGTCCCACGATAAATCAATAGAAAAACGCTTGTGAGGTCTCATCCCACCAAAAACAACTATTCCACCTCCAATTCTACTGTCCATACACTCGTTTGGTTTCTGCCATGAATTTAAAGGGCAGAGTTCTATATAATTTTTCGAACCTATTACATTAAAACCTCCTCCAAAACCCCAGTAGAAAACAGGTTTGAATTCGTAAAACATCCGGAACCGCTCATGAGTTCTTTCGCTTTGAGCAGGTGATGGGAAAAGTGAAATCAGGGCAAAAGCCATGATAAGGATTCCAGATTTTTGTCTATTTTTCATTGTTAGAATACCTGATAAATGAAACTAATAAACTTTATTAATTCAATAAATTATAAAAATCCATAGTTTTAAAATATTGGTAGACATTCATGGGCAAATTTTGCCCATTCCCGGGAATGAAAATTTATTTTATGGATTCCTGCTGTAGTCTACCACTGCGAAGGCATGGGCAGGAATGAAGTGTGGGTTTTACATGAGTAAACGATTATTTCTCTCCTTTATGCCTGTCACTGTTTTCACAGAGGCAAACTCCGGCGGGAATCCATTATGGGTTAATTAGGTTTATATGTTATTTCCGTAGTGAAAAATTGATAGCTGTCTTAATTCAAAATCATCAACTTCCAGGAGCTACAATGGCAGTTTCCGGGGTAACAATTATTGAAGGGAGTAATGCGCTACCATCTGCTACAATTTTTTCAGGTTTAATCCTTATCAGTATTTTTCTTATATGTCTCGATAAATCAATTGCGCGATTTACAATCCCTTTGTGAGTAAGTTCCTCTCCACCACCCCCTCTGTCAAGGCTTGAAATAGTATCTATTGCCACATGACCGTTTGAAGCAATGGCAATCCGCATCTGCCACCAGTAGCCTGTATCTCCAGGTCGGGGTTCGGTAACCATTGTCAAAGCGTTCTGGTCAACTGCTTGCAATTTGTACCCTGTTATGTGAAGGGCAATGACAGTGGCATAGAAAGAAACCTGAGGGTCATTACCTTCAACTATGACTTTTGGCTTAGGTATATAACTCATTCCGCAAGATAAAAGGAAAAAAGTTGACAGACAAAAAATTTTTCTAAGGTTCATGTTAAGTTTATCCTCCACTGGAAAATTTCGCAATATTTATGCCAGTGCAGTCGTCTTCGATTCTACTCAGCCGTCTTCCATAGTAGCTCTAATGGTCAAATTTTGCCCACCATCATGAATGAAAATTTAAACAAATAGATTCCTGCTTCCGCAGGAATGACTTCTTATCCTCGTGGAAGTAGAAATCTAAATGACCTTCCTGTGTCATTCCCGTCCCTGTTTTCACAGGGATAAGCTCCGGCGGGAATCCATAATTGTTTCTTTATCATTTTCATGGTAAAACTTATTTTCCCTTTTTAAAACATTTTCTTCTTTAAAATGCTCAATGTGATAACTTATGTTATCAGTATCGGTGGTAAATTTTTTTACAGATATTGACATACAGATAGAAATACTTTACTAAAAGAGCTTTAAAATTTGATTTAATACACCAAATTGTAATTGAAAAAGCGGATTTAAAGATGAGTCGTCTTCCACAAATAGAAAAAATTGAAAAAAGGTACATGAGGGATGTTAAACTTGAAGATTTTCGCCCTGGTGATACCGTTCGGGTTCACTACGAAATTGTTGAAGGTGAAAAAAAGAGGGTTCAGGTATTTCAGGGTGTTGTCATAAGGATAAAGGGTCGTGGTAAAAATCGTTCGGGGTCCTTTACAGTAAGAAAAGTATCTTATCAGGTAGGTGTCGAACGAACATTCCCATTTCAATCCCCCAACCTCGTTAAGGTTGAAGTTGTTACCAGGGGAAAGGTAAGAAAAAGCAGATTGTATTATATGCGAGGACTTATGGGTAAGTCCGCGCGGATTCAGGAAAGGATTGAAGCACCAGAAGAGCAGGTCCAGCCCCCACCTTCAGAAGCAGAAAGCGAATAATACGCACCTAATTTTATGGTCATTTCGACTCCACTAATATATGAAAACGGTTTCGAAATTTTTAAAATAGTTAAAATGGTCATTTAACCAATGGAGGTGGTTTTTTTCCTGTTTGTTTGAATATAATGTAATCCTGTATAATTTTTTTGTGGTCAAAGACAACAGGTTCAGGTAAAGATTCTATTGTAAATATAGATGCTTTCTTTGCATCATCCCCTCCCTGGGGAATTCCGCTTGATTTTGCAATATAAGCTATGGAAATTGTATGAAAACGGGGGTCTCTATCAGGTGCAGAGTAAACACCGAGTAGAGTTTGAAGCTCAATATCCAGTCCTGTTTCCTCTTTCGCTTCTCTGATTGCTGCCTCCTCAGCTGTTTCTCCGTATTCGATGAATCCTCCTGGCAGAGCCCATCCAAAAGGAGGATTTCGCCTTTCTATAAGAATTATCCCTTCTTTTAATTCTATTATTATATCTACTGCTGGGTATGGATTTTTGAAATTTTTTCGGATGGTCATCACAATTTGTCGTCTCCGGAGCCCTCTTTAACCTTCTTTTTCATTTTTTCTATTAATGCTTTGAATCCATCCTTCGAAATTATTTTATTGAATTGACTCTTGTAATTGCCGACCAGACTTACTTCATCAGTTTCTATATCCACAACATACCACTTACCATTTTTTTTGCTCAATTTATAAACAATTGAAGTTTCTGCTTCTTCCCCCTTTTTGTTCTTTGCTTTGACTGTAGTGTTAACTACAGCTTTGTCACCATCAATTTTTTCACTGTCGTAAATAACTTCATAGTCCGCTTTTTCATGAATCTGCTTAAGGTAATTTTTCTGAACAAGTTTCCTGAAAAGTTCTGTATATTCCTTCCTTTCCTCCTCTGTTCTTTCTTCCCAGTGTTTCCCGAGCGCCTTTTTTGAAATAGTATCGAAATCAAGGAAGCTATCTACTATTTTAGTTATTTTATCATCCCTCTTTTTTTCTTCCGGGCTTGAAGGTTCTACCTTCATGTCAAGCAATTTTTCGATTTTCTTGTTTGCTTTTTTAAGAACAGCCATTGGAGAGTTCTGCCCTGAGGCAATCGCTGGAAATAGTGGCAGGAGGATAACAGCAAGGATTCCTGAATAAAATAAAACAAATTTTTTCCTGAAACTTAGCATCATTTTTAATCTCCTTTCATATCAAATAACCTAATAAAAAGCAAAAATCAATTGTTAACTTTCAAACCTTTTATATTTCAGACGAACAATTATAGCTTAATATTCAAAACCAAACCTCCAGTGTTTGTATGGCAAAAATACTTTCGACTACATAAATTTTGGCATGGTTTAAAATTTAAAAAAACAAAATTAATTTTCCCCAAAAAGGCAATAATCTATAATCTTTTTTTGAGCTATGCCTGAATTTTTAACCCTGACTGCACTTTTGCGAGGGTAAAATACAGCATAGATCCACATGCCCCCTGTCATTCCTACGGAAGCAGGAATCTATTATTATTTCTAGATTCCCGCCTGAGTTTATCCCCGTAGAAAAGGAGACGGAAATAACGAAAGGGTAGCACATAACATTTAAATTAATACAAACATGGTTATTGAGCGTAGTCGAAATGAGCATAGAATTTTAAGAATTAGTAATGGTTCCTGAGCCTAGTCGAACTACAGCTCCGCTCACCCACCCCATTTCATTGGGTTTTTATGAATCAAGTAATTTTGAAATATTACTGAGTCATCTCTTTAAACCTGAAGCACCAGGGCAAAAACCTACTTTACTGACCGTAATTATAAATGAAGTTTATTTTTAAGGAATTTTTTAATTTTTGCTTGAATTTATAATTTTCAATTTATATAGTTATAAAAAGGAGGGAAAATATGAACTACAAACTACAAACTAACAGTATTTCATTTTAGTAATGCTTATTTATTTTTATTCCTTAACTTTATTATTCTG
>Ga0207433_10005711_pt1 | contig 22014 bp, 20 predicted proteins | sample YelNatPaOPGAMG01_FD_187559 | JGI IMG/M metagenome (GOLD analysis project Ga0207433, IMG submission 187559) | Hot spring thermophilic microbial communities from Obsidian Pool, Yellowstone National Park, USA - OP-RAMG-01 (SPAdes) (version 3) | ecosystem: Environmental > Aquatic > Thermal springs... | reverse complement strand
TAAGGCTTTTGGTTTGGCTGGGCTGCGTTTTGGCTATTTGGTTGCTAATGAGGGGTTGGCTTCTGGGCTTTCTGAGGTGGTTCCGTACACTGTTGGCACTGTTGTGGCGCGGTTTGTTGAAAGGCTGCTGGATAGGCGTGACGTGGTGGATGGCTGGATTAGAAGGGTTAAAGAAGAACGTGAAAAGCTTATAAGGGAGTTGCGTTCCATCGGCGGCGTCGAGGTTTTTGATTCTAAGGCGAACTTTGTAACTTTTAAGCCAGAAATGGATGCTGAGCGCGTTTATAGGGGGCTTCTTGAGAGGGGTATTGTTGTTAAGAATCTTGGCAGTTTACCAGTCATTGGGCATTGCTTGAGGGTTACTGTTGGGCTTCCGGAGATGAATGAGGTTTTTCTGAAGGGTTTGCGTGAGGTTTTGGCCTGTTAGCGTTTATTTTGATTTTGTGGTTGAAGGGTTATGGTTGGTGTTGAGGATTTTGATGTTAAGAGGGCTAATATTAGGCATCATGATGTTGAGGCTGAAATTTTTGAGAGGGTTCATCCTGAGGGTTCAAGCATTTATGAAAGGGCTAAGGTTTCGAAAAGTATAGCCTACATCGTCCAGAACTGTAGGGCTAAGGATTTGTGTATTGACGTGGGCTGCGGGACAGGTTTTGTCACGGGTTTTGAGTTGCCCCATTATAGGATGGTTGTGGCTGCAGATATTTCAAGGAAGATGTTGGAAGTGGCTAGGAAGAGGCTTGGTCGTTGGGAGTCTTTGAACCTTGTGGTTTGCGACGCTGAGTTTTTGCCCTTCAAAGATGGGGTTGCAGATTTGGTTTCCGTTTCATCTGTTTTGCATCATCTTCCAAGGCCTTTCAGTTCTCTAAAAGAGGTTTCGCGCGTTTTGAAGCGGGACGGCTTTGTCTATGTTACCAGGGAGCCCAGCTATCAGAGGTTTAGGCGTTTCTTCGACTTTTTCGACGGTTTCGTTGTGCAGAAAATTCTGCAGATCGCACGGTTTTTGCGTTTTAAGCGCTTTATGGGCGAAAATGTTGATCTTAACACTCGCCTGGATGGTTTGGACTATGCGAAGGTTGATGTCCATTATCCAACGGGCTTCCACACGGTTCAGCTTTCACAGGCTTTCGCTATGCTTGGTTTTAAGGTGGTTTATGCATATTCTTACCATTGGATTTACCCCGACTCGAATAGGGGTTGGCTTCAGACAATATTAACTAAAAGCAATTTTTTGGTTGAGAGGCTTCCGCTTTCAAATAGGCTTGGAAGATATGTAAGTGTTATCGCGGAGAAAACCGTTTAGCGCTGTGAGCTGGTGGGTGTTTTGGGCGTTAAGGAACATCTTGACGTGAATGGGGCGAACCATTTAACCCTTCATAGGGTGGATTTAGTTAGCCTCTGCGAGAAGTTTGGCACCCCGCTTTTTGTTTTCGACGAAGCCAGCCTCGCTGAGAATTTTGAAAGGTTCAGGAAAGCCTTTGAAAGCGTCTACCCAAAAGTTATGGTTTGCTATTCCGTTAAAACGAATAACAATTTGGCTGTTTGCAAAATTCTCCGCGAAAGGGGCGCATATGCCGAGGTTTCTTCAGGCTTGGATCTGCACATAGCCCTAAAAGCGGGTTTTAGCGGAGAACACATCATTTTTGACGGCCCCTTTAAGCCCGTTGAGATTTTGGAAGAAGCCGTTAAAAGTGGTGTTTTACTCATTAACTGCGAGTCTTTCGCTGAGTTGGAGAGGCTTAATATTGTGGCTGAAAGGCTTGGCGTTAAGCAACCCGTTGGGCTGAGGGTTAACCCTTTTAAGCCGCCAAGCTTTTTTAGGAGTTTGCATCCGAAAACGCTTTTGGAAGAGGCTGCCTTCTGTTTTGCGGGTTGCAGGTTTGGCCTCTCATTGGGCGAGATCCGTGAAGCATTTAAACGTTTGAAGAGTCTTAAGCATTTGCGTCTTGAATGTCTTATGACGCATCCTTATTATAGGGCTGTTGACGTGCTTATGCCGCTCTTCAGAGAAGCTGTAGAAAATTTCGGTTTCGAAATTAAGTATCTTAACATCGGTGGGGGTTTTGACCCTGGCACTAGCGGCTCGACTGGTGACCTTTTATTAGCGTTGGATTATGTTAAGAGGCGGATAGGGCTGAAATCCTCTCTGGATAGGAGAAAGCCTGTTAAAAATATTGAGGATGTTGCCAAGGCTATTGTTGAGAATGTTAAGCATCAATTAGGCAGTTTGCCCACGCCAGGTTTGATGGCTGAGCCTGGAAGGTTTATCGCAGGGCCTTCTGCCCTGCTGCTTTTAAGGGTGGACCATGTTAAAGTTGCCGGTGGATTTAAGTGGATTATGGTGGATGGGGGCACGAACATTCTTCCAAGCTTTTATGAGAGGCGTGAGCTTTTAGTGGCGAATAATGTTTCTGTTTCTGAAAGGGAGCTTGTTAACGTTGTTGGCCCATTGTTGTATCCCAAAGATTTTATTGCTATTAAGGCGTTTGCTCCAAGGGTTAAGGAAGGCGATTTGTTGGCTGTACTTGACTGTGGAGCTTATAGCCTTTCCAGTTCAACACAGTTTCTTTATCCCAGGCCGCCGGCGGTTTTAATAAACTCGCAAGGGCGAGTCCAATTGATTCGGGAAAGAGAAACTTATGAAGACGTTTTAGCGAAGGATAGGCTAATTTAATTGTTTAGGTTTGAAGCTGGTTTGGTATGATTAAGTTGCGTGTTGTTGACGACTTAAGCGGTTTTAAGGAGCTTGGCAATGTCTGGAATACGCTGTTGCAGAAGTCTCTTGATAATGATGTTTTCTCCACGTGGGAGTGGTTGTGGAATTGGTGGAGGCACTTTGGCACTGGTAGAAGTTTAAGGGTTTTGGTTGCAGAAGAGGACGATGAGATTATTGGCATAGCCCCTTTTATGCTTTCAAAATATAGTTTTGGATACTTTGGAAGTTTAAGCAGAATTGAATTTATTAGTTTCCCGCATGGCGATTATAACAATTTAATTCTGTTGGATAAGAGCCCAATAGAATGTGTGAAGCTTTTTTTAAAAAGCCTATTAGATTTTTCCGATTGGAATTTGCTGGATTTAAGGGATATCCGCGATAATAGCGTGACGGCGGATTGTTTACGGAAAATTTGCAGCGAGAAAGATTTTAAACTGAGGCTTTTGGATGGAACTTTTTGTCCCTATGTCAATTTACCAAGCTCCTTTGACGCATTTACGGCCGGGCTTAGCCGTAATATGAGGAGAAATTTGCGCAAAAGATTGAGGAAGCTTCAGGCAAACTATAAAGTTGAATTTAAGTCTCAAAGGGATTTTAGCTCGTTAGATAGGGCTATGGAAGCCTTCTTTAAACTTCACCAGGAGCGGTGGAAAGCCAAGGGGATGAAGGGGGCTTTTGCATCTGAAGAGTTTAAAGGCTTCCATTTAGATGTTGCCAAGGCTTTTGATGAGAAGGGCTGGCTTGATTTGAGGTTCTTAACCGTTGACGACGTGCCTGTTGCAGCTGCCTATACTTTTGATTACAATCTTAAGAAGTATGGTTATTTAACCGGTTTCGATCCTGAGTTCGCAAAATATGGTGTTGGAAACCTGTTGAAGATGCATGTAATTGAAGAATGCATCCGTAAAGGATTTAGGGAATATGATTTAACAAGGGATTTCGAGCCTTATAAGGCTGATTGGGCGACTGATAGTAGGAAAAATTTGGTGGCGAGAGTTATCCACGGAGGAGTGTTTGCTAAAATGTACTGCTGGGCTCTTGAAAATAGCGTAGCCCGATGGTTATCTGGTAAATTAGGCGCTCATCTGACTTTCAGAAGTGATTAATGAAGGAATATGAATGTCTGAATTTCATATAGTTGAAGATTTGCCAAGCGAGTCATGGAATTTCTTTCTAGAAAAGCACACTAACGGAAATTTCGAACAGTGCTTTGAATATGGCGAAATATCAGAAAAAGCTTTTCCGAGAACTAATGTTGTCAGATTGGCCTGTATGCGTGGAGAAGACGTTGCTGGTATTCTTCAGGGCACGTATTCAAAATATTTCGGTTTTGGTATGACGTTAGGGGTGATGCGTGGGCCTCTTGTAAATCTAAAAGATGAAATGTTTACACAGGCTGTTGGGGCTCTTTTAAAAGCGCTCGAAGATTATGCCAAGAGAAATCGTATTATCGAGGGACGTATTTTGGTTCCTCAAGCATGGGGTGTTGATAAAATATTCTCTTCTATAGGTTATTCGCTTACTGGCATGTTGAATGAGTATGTTGTCAATCTTGAGAATGGCTTTGAAACGCTTTGGAAGAGCATTTCTCACAATAAGAGGCGGAATATTAAGAAGGCTTTAAGCGAAGGTGTGGAAGTTTTTGAGTCTCGGGAAAGGGAGGATCTATTAACATTTTATTCTATGCTTAGGGCTGCTGAAGAAAGGGCTGGTTTCATTAGCTACCCTCTATCATGGTTTGAGGCTGTTTGGGACATTTACCCAGCAGACCTTTCAAAAGTTTTTTTGGCTAAATGGAATGGGAAGACTGTTTCTGGAGTTTTCACAGTTATGCATGGCAAAACTGTTTTTGCCTTGGCGGCTGGCTCTTTCAGTGAAGGATGGAAGGTTAGGCCTAATGATGTTATGCATTGGAAGGTTATGGAGTGGGCATGTCAGAAAGGCTACTCCAGATATCATATGGGTCTTGTTCATGAACCCCCGCCAAGCGAAGGATCAAGTTCATGGGGGATTTGGAGATGGAAAAGGGAGTGGAATGGGAACTTGGAAAAGCTTCAAATTTTTCACAAATTTTTCAAGCCGAAATATAAGCTTGTACTCGGGGCTAAGAGTCTTGCAGAAAAGGGCTACAACTTCTTTAGATCCCTATGATTTTACATTTAAGATTCATAAACGTTTTATAAATATTTAGCAATTTTACGGTACTAGCGTATATGATGGCTTAAAGCTGGAATAAACTTTGAAGGGCAGAGTTGTCGTTTTCGCTCCGCATCCTGACGATGAAACTTTGGGGTGCGGCGGCACAATAGCCAAAAAATTAGCTGAAGGCTACGGGGTTATTATTGTTGTTATGACGGATGGAAGATTTTTGCTATTAAAAAGTTTCGGAATAGATGACGACCCTTCACCCGAGCAGGTTAAGGAGATTAGACGAGGGGAGGTTTTAAGGGCTACGAAAATTTTAGGCGTGCCGGAGAAGAATGTGATTTTTCTGGATTTTGTTGACGGGACACTTGGGGAAAACGAGGAGGCAGCAGAAGAAAAAGTTACCGAAGTGTTAGAGAAGTATGCACCGTCAGAAGTTTATTTTCCCTTTGAGCGAGATGCTCATCCGGATCATCAAGCGGCAAACCGCATTGTAAGAAGGGCTGTTGAAAAGCTTGGTATAACGCCGATGATGTACCGTTATACAATTATGCATAAGGCTGCCCGTTTCGGCCCACTGATAGAGTTTCTTGCCAGCATTTTTAGGCGCGATAGAATTTATGTTGACGTTTCAGAGTTTCTTTCACTGAAGAGAGAGGCTGTTAAAGAATTTAAAAGCGAGTTAATGGCGATTTCACCCAAGCAAAGCAAGCCCCACGCTAAAGACTTTAAGAAGTTCTTGAAAGGGAAGGAGATGTTTTATGTGTTTGAAAAGCCAAATTTTTCAGTGTAATACGCTCTATGTTGTCATATAATACTGTTTTATGCTAGGTTGTCTGGTGAAAAGAGAATTGAATGTAGGGGTTATTGGTCTCGGACATATGGGTATGCTTCACTTGATGAACTGTAGGTATATTGAGGGTGTTAAAGTAGTTGCTGCGGCTGACAAGTCTAGAGCTGCCTTGAAAAGAGCAGAGTCCTTCGGTGTTAAAAATCTCTTCACGGATTATCATGACTTGTTTAATGAGTCTCCAAAACTTGATGCTGTAATAATTTCTTTACCTAATTTTCTGCATTTTGAGAGCGTCAAATTAGCGTTGGAAGCTGGAGTTGATGTTTTTGTTGAAAAGCCTTTGGCCGTTTCAGTTAAGGAAGGCAGAGAGCTTGTGAAGTTAGTGGAAAAGTCTGGGCGAAAGTTGATGGTTGGACATTGCATGCGTTTCATTGATGTCACTGAGAAGATGAAAGTTGCTTTGGAGGAGGGTAGAATTGGTGATTTAGAGGTTGTGACCCTTGAGCAGATACTAAATGGTCCTTTTGCTCATGGCGCAGTTCCTACACCTGTGCCGGAGTGGTGGTTTGACCCTCAAAAGACCGGTGGCGGAGTTCTTCTCGATTTAGGTTACCACATGATTGATTTGTTTCGCTTTTTTGTTGGAGACGAAGGTTTCAAAGTTTTGTTTTCGTGGTTTGAACATAAATTTAACCTTCCTATGGAAGATGGCGCCATTTTAGTTTTAAAATCTTGCAAATCAAATATTAGAGGGATAATTAATGTTGGCTGGTTTCAGAAGTCCGTATTTCCGGAATATAACTTTCGCATGATCCTTCACGGTTGTGCTGGATATATTTCCAGCGATGATCTCGTGCCCAAGAACATCTACCTTCACGCAATCAAGGAAGGAACTAAGAATATTCTGCGAAGAATTATTGGCAAAAAAATTAAGCCCCTGTCATATTCATACTACTATGAAGCTTACTATAAAGAGCTTCAGCAATTTTTTGATTGCATTAATAGGGATTGTGATCCGCCGGTTTCAGCAGTTGATGGTTTAAAGACGCTGGAAATTATTGAAGAAGCATACCGGAATTTTAATAAAAATCACGTCTACAGAGGGGTTTAGCTAATTGGGTGATGTTGTAAGTTTAGTTCGAACGCAGAGTTTTGAGGAGAGGGATATTAAGGAAGCTATTGAAAAGGCATTAGATTTAATAGATTTTAAACCGAAAGTGTCAGTAAAATCTGTTGATATTAAGGTTAACTTGTGCTATTATTGGCATGCTTCCACAGGCTACACAACCGATCCGAGAGTTGTCAGCGGAATAATAGATTGCCTTCGAGACATATATGGAAACAATATTCAAATTAGACTTGTAGAAGCCGATGGTACTGCTATGCGGACTAAATATGCTTTTTTGATGTTAGGCTACGAAGAATTGGCTAAGAGAAAAAATGTAGAGCTTTTTAATTTATCGCAAGATGAGATACGCGAGGAAAGGGTTCGTGTAGATGGGCGCGAGATTGCGTTTCAAATCCCTCAATCGCTTTTGAAGTCTGACCTTTTCATCAACGTGCCGAAGCTTAAAATAATGAGGGAGACAAAAATTACATGTGCTCTCAAGAATATTTATGGCTGCATCGCCTATTCAAGAAAAATAATTTATCATCCTATCTTGAATGAGGCAATCGTTGGAATAAACAAAATACTTCACCCCGATTTAACAATTGTTGATGGAATCGTCGCTCTTAGTCGCTTTCCAGTAAAACTAGGTTTAATCATGGCTAGTAAAGACCCGTTCTCAATTGATTGGGTTGCCTCTAAAATTATGGGATTTAAACCTTCAAAGATTAAGTTCTTAAAGATCGCAATGAAAGAAAAGCTTGGAAATTTAAATGGTGTTGAAACCCGAGGTGAGGAAATACTTTCTTTTAAGAAAATGTTTCTTAGAGAAAATTTCTTTTCATCTAAGCGTTGGTGGAATACTCTGTTTCGCGTTTTCAATCTGTATGCCAAAATTTCTGGTGATGTCATCCCACCTATGCTAGAGAAGTAAATCAAGACTTAAAAGGCAAATATAGGGATAGATGATGTTTCTGCTAATAGTTTTGTGGCTGATTTTTTTCGCGTTTTCATTTGGAGTTGTAAGTTTATTCTTTATTTCGATGAGGATTGCCGCCAAAAGACCCTGGGGATTAAAAATAGACCGCAATTATAAACCGAAAATATCAATAATAGTCCCTACTTATAACGAAGCTAACGTTATCCGCTTTAAACTGGAGAATCTGGTGCGCGTAAATTATCCCAAAGAGTTAATGCAGATAATTATAGTGGACTCTAATTCTGAAGATCAAACGGTTAGTATAGTCCGTGAGTTTATTAGGCAACATCTAGAAAACAACTTTCAGATTTTAACGCAAAGCGAGAGAAAGGGGAAGTCTGCCGCTCTAAATTTCGCCTTAAAAAGTTGCGATGGCGAAGTCATAGTGGTTTCAGATGCTGACTGTTTTTGGCCTTCTAACATTCTGGAAAATGCTTTGCCCTTCCTCGCTGATCCAACCGTAGGAGCGGTTTCTGGACCAAAAATTCTATTAAATTCAGAACAGTCGTGGGTTACGAAATCTGAGAATGCTTATTTAAATTCGATGAATTTGATGAAGCTCGGTGAGTCTAAAGTTGGCTCAACTCTTCTTTTCGAAGGAGGTTTCAGCGCTTACAAGAGAGAGGTTCTAGTTTCTTTTGATCCCTATAATACTGGGTCAGATGACTGTGGCACGGTATTAAAGCTTATTGAAAATGGATATAGGGCTTTGCTTGTTCCTAATGCGGTTTTTTATTCTGCTTTTCCTATCGCTTGGACGGGGAAATTAAGCATAAAGATAAGAAGAGCAAGCCAACTTCTTCAAGTTTTTTGGGTGTATTTTCGTTTACTTATTAAAGGTCGTATTAAAAGTTCAAAAAGAACCGTTGTTCAAGGGATTTTATTATATGTAATTAGCCCATTAATGTTTGTACCGTTAATTGCTATGACAGTAGCTCTATTATTAAGTTATCCATACTTAATCTTATCCTTTCTAGTTCTCTTTGTTCCAGTGCTAGGGCTCTTCGTACTAGAAGTAATTCAAAATTATTTCTTGTTGCTGGTCTCTATGTTGATGGTTATTTTTAATAAAAAGTTTGTGGTTTGGAGCAAGCCGCCAGATAGGGTCCTAATAACGGAAGAAATGCTTCGAAACCATAAACTCGTTTAACTTTAGTTTTTATGATTAAGGGATAGACCTTGAATATTAAATGTAGGAATAGTGTTTTACCTTTAGTCACAATCGGTGTTTGCGTTCGTAATTCAGCCTCCACCATTCGTGAGGCTATTGAAAGCATTATGGATCAGGATTATCCTCATGAACTTATAGAAGTAATATTTGTAGACGATGGAAGCGATGACAATACACTTTCGATAATAAGAGAATATGCCCTTAAAATGGACACGAAAGTGAAAATTTTCCACCATGATTGGCGTGGTTTAGGATATTCACGAAACGTAGTTATTGCTAATTCCTCTGGTAAGTACATAATTTGGGTTGATGGAGACATGATCATTCCAAGAGACCACGTGAGAAAACAAGTGGAGTTTATGGAAAAAAACCCAAAAATAGGAATCGCGAAAGCAAGATACGGAATTTATCCCAAAAACACTTTGATTGGTTTCTTGGAAGATGCGGCATATTTGGCAGTAGATTACAAGTATGAAGGTAAAGAGGACAGATCACGTGCGCTAGGAACCGGCGGTGCCATCTATAGGGTTAAAGCCATCAGAGATGTAGGTGGCTTTGATAATCACATTAGTGGAGTAGGAGAGGACATGTATGCTGAGTTTAAAATTAGAAATGCTGGGTGGCGCCTTTACCGAGCAACTCCAGCCACTTTTTATGAGAAGCGTCGAAAAACGTGGAAAGACCTTTGGAGTGAAAACTTTTGGCATGGTTATGGTGGGCATCAAATCTTTAACAAAAGGAGAGACATGCTCGCCCTCTATAAAATGACACCGTTAGCAGGTTTCTTAGCGGGAGTATGGTACTCTACAATTGCTTATCGGTTAATACATAAAAAAGTTGTCTTTTTTCTGCCAGTGCAATACACTTTTAAAAGAATCGCATGGTGTTTCGGTTTTATTAAAGGACAAGTAAGTGGACGCAGATTTTTGCGCAATTGATATTAACTTTCCGTCGAAGTACTAACTCCCACCTAAAACATATATTGCTGTTAGATTTATGTCGGATGTTAAATTTATGATTCTTTCACGTGGAGTTGATAAGTTATCTTCCCAATAGCTGAAATAGTATGTGTTGGTTTCTAATAAAGCGGAAGGTACATACACACTAAACTCTGTTCCAGTTCCTCCAGAAATGGTTCCAAATGAATTAGGAAAAGATGCGCTATAATCTTGATAGATATATTGTCCAAACCATTGTTTAATTGCATCGGCAAGCATACCATTTGTGTCTATTTTGATTGCTATAAAATATGTTCCAGGTTGAAGTGTAGTATTTGAGATTGGAATTAAATTCCATGTATTAGCTTGGCATGTATATTCTTCGCTTTGAACAATTAGACTGCCCGGATGAGGCCAACCGTCTGGGTAAGGTGGCCTAGTATAATAAGTTGCGTTATATATCGCTACACGTGCTTTCCCTACTTTGCAAGTGTAGAGGTAGATTCCAAAAATACTCGCTGAATCATTTATTGTGTATGGTCCAGCAGTGCACAATTCGCCGCGATAGCCTTTCCCTGTTTCACCGATGTCTGTTTTACCAAATAATGGATGATGTTGGTATGTTGTAACTGTTGAAGGGATTGAAATCGTGTAATTTCCAGCGAATAAGGTTGCATTGTAAGGCGTGGTTTTTTGGATACCGTTTAAAGTAAACTGGACTCCTGGAATGTTGGAGTCGATTGTTAATTGATATGTTGGTGGCGGAGGAATTCCTTTGATGGCGTTTATGAGAGCTTGTCCAACTCTGTTTGGTTCGCTGAAGACCTCATTGACAGGGTCTTTCAGTAAAGTCCACATATCCCCGCCTGTTCTTTGGCAATGAAAAGCAACGTATCCTATTCCCCACTCGTTAAGAACTTGTAAAGTGTTCCAGAAATATACGTATTCACTGTCGTCGGTTACCCCGTATCTAGCCCCAATGGCACTTACCCATATTGGAACGTTATAGTTGTCTAGAATATATTTATAGCCTGCTCCGATAGGTGGATACCGACCTTCTGGAACATTGCGGGTTGCTAAATAATTTCTTATATAATCAATGTCCACTGGAGAGTTTCTGTTTCCTCCGAATGTTCCTTCAGAACGATATATGTGCGTAGAGAAAACGATATTGTAAAGAGGTCTACTTTCATTCACCCAATGCTCAATCCAGTTTGTTGCGCCACACCATTGCCAGTGAACCGCTATTAAACCGTAAAATCCAGCATTACGTATGGCAGCAATAGCTTGTTCAGCTGCATCAAAATAATCGTCCATCGTATAACCAGAAGGCGCCGACGGTTCATCAAAAAGCGTGAAAATAACATTAGGGTAGTCCTTCAGCGTTAATGAAACGTTTCTCCAAAAACTTACAAAGTCATTTACCGTCCAGTTATATGTGGGTTGAAACGGAAACCCTTCCCTTCTGCCCTCTGCTTCAGAAGGAGAGTATAAACGAACCTGCACGTATATCCCATATTCTGCTGCAACCTGCACGGTTCTAACTATTGCGTCTCTACATCCTATGTCAGCTGAACCGCCACCCGCAGTTTTTGCCTTATTCTCTAACCACCAGTCTCCCCATGTGAAAACATTAATAACGTTTACGCCCCAAACATAACGTAACTTGTACAACGATTCTCTCAAGGCAGTTTCGTTCCAACGAGAAGCATTAATGTCCCACCATCCAGTAGAAGTGTCAAGAAAAGCGCCTTTCCAAACTCCTTTCAACATGACTGTGTTGTTTAAGGAATCTTTGATGTATTTTCCTTCGGTATGTAATGGTAGGATTGTTGATATTTTGCCTGTGTTTTTTATGCTGACATTTCTTGTTAATGAAGAGAATGCTGATGAAAGGGTAATTGAACCAATTATTAATGCGACTAAAAGCTTAGCGTTAAGTTTCGTCCTTTCCATATTTTATTCTCCTATTCAACTAACATATTTAATGAATTAAATGTTTGGTTTTTCTTAACGTTGAAATGTTCTTCTTATAATCAATTAATAGCGAGGTTAATAAATCTTACGTCTTACTATATACTATATATTATAAAATTGACACTACGGATTTGGAAGACTATGGTAAAGCAGTCACATACAAATCTTATTGATTCAAGAGAATATGAAAAACAATTACATGAAAATGCAGCGGAAGACTATGAAAAAGCTGTTAAAGAATGGACTCTAGAGCATGAATATTTTATTGCTGGAAAATGGGGCAGACTTTTTAAGGGTTTATTCTTAGACTATGGTTGTGGAACAGGCCTTGTGGGAAGATACTTAGTCAGATGCGGTCGCGAAGTTGTAGGTATAGATATCTCTCGAAAGATGTGCAAAATCGCTAAAACTTACAGCCTTCAAGTCGTGGTTGGAGATTGTCTAAATTTGCCTTTCAGAAATCAAGTGTTCGATGTAATTTGTTGTAGCGGCATTTTGCATCATCTCCCAAATCAACTTAATAAAGCCTTTGCAGAGATAAGTCGTTGCGTTAAACAAGCAATTTGCATAATCGAACCTGCAGCAACTCGGCCGCCCTTTGTTGTAAGGTTAATTAGGTTCATCCATAAAGGATTCGAATGGATCTCCAATAAATTATATAAAAAATATGCGCATGGAAAATATACTTACAGTATCTTTGAAAGACCTTTAAACCCCTATGCACTTAAGCACCTTTGCCAAACATCGGGTTTTAACATTCATACCATACAGTTTTTCAATCACATCCCTTCCATAAACTTTCTACCAATTAGCGTAAGAAAACATCTAATTCAAAGTTTACTTTCCTCGACTAACGGAACAGATGTTGAAATAATAGCAATACGAAGCTGACTTTTTTATCCAGTAAATGTCTAAATCTAAAAAAAGCATAGAGGTATTGCAATGAAACCATATTTCTTGATGACCGTTGACGTAGACCCCTTCATTCCATCAAAAAGAAAGTGGATAATTGAAAACGGAGTTATTTCTCTTTTAAACCTTTTTGATAAGAATGCAATTAAAGCGACATTTTTTGTACCCGGAGCAATCGCAGAAAAATTTCCAGCCACGATAGAAGAAATCGCTAATAAAAAACACGAAGTCGCCTGCCATGGGCTGATGCATAACGCATCAGAGGCGAATCTTGATGTCTATAAGCAAATTCGCACGATAAAAAATGCTACGGAAATTATAGAAAATATAACCGGGCAAAGACCAGTAGGGTTCCGTGCACCACTCTTCAAGGCTAATAGAAACTGTTGGATAGCGCTACAGAAAAATAGCTACATTTATGATTCATCAATTGTGTGCTCTCCCCTTTACAGAAATAAGAACTTTGGACCATTTTTAGGAGCCAAGCCATATTACTTACCTATCCCAAAAAATGATGAAGATAATGCATTATTAGAAATACCGGTTTCGATAAACCCCTTTTTACCCTTGCCATTAGGTGGATCTTGGTTCAGAATTTTAGGTTTAAAATGGGCTAAAATTGGAGTAAAAATGAATTTCTTTTTTCAAATACCCGTAGTATTTTATATACATCCAAATGATTTATTCATTTTTCCAGAACTGTATCATCTCGACTGGTATCTTTACAAAAATAACCAAAATTGCATGGAAATGCTTAATAAAATAATTGTGTTCGTCCGGCATCAAGAAGCACAATTTTTAACAGCCAGCGAATTAGCAAAAATTGTTATTGGGAAAAATAATTCGTAATTTCTATGGCATAAGAAGAATTATTACCTAAAATTTAGCTTCAATAATAAATACGATTTGACGGGAGGGCATGTATTGCTAAAAAATCGTGTTTCGAGGCAAAATAAGTTTATTATTTCAATCCTCATTTTGCAGAGCGTAATGTATTATGTGATATATGCAGAGGTTTTACTTGCCAGAATTATTTTGGGACTCATATACTTATTGTTTGTTCCGGGTATTCTAATTTTAAAACTCTTGGCAATAAAATCATTCGATCTATCAGATAAAGTTGTTTTTTCTTTAGGCTTAAGCTTGGCGTTTTTGATGTTTGCAGGACTTTTAACAAATAGCTTTAAGGAATTGACTAGGAGCAATCCTTTTGTAATATATTTGCTAATTTCTGCGATTAACACGATTTTGTTATTATATTTATTTACACATGGTGCAAATTATTCTTCAAACACAGCGCATAAAATAAAAATCGATAGTACTTTTTCCAGGAATTTAATCTCAATTTTACTATGTATTTGTCCTTTAGTATTGGGTTCTTATGGAATATTTGTAGTGAACTGCTCAGGGAACAACTTTTTCATTTTACTTTTAATCATTATCATCTCTATTATAATTTCTCTAGTCTTTGTATGTGAGGAAATTGTTTCTCCTAATTATTATCCTTTTTTGCTACTAGTTGTTTTCGCATGCTTTTTGCTTTTTATGTCTGGAGGGTACTCCTTTGTAACTCCATACATAATCGGATTGGGAGATCAGTGGACTGAACTTCATGCGTTCCAATTAACTAAGAATTTTTGGAATCCAAAATTTCAAGTTCTGGACATTGAAGTTGACTCAACCTATTCGATGGTGAGCGTGACAGTTTTACCATCAATCTTCTCACGTATCACAGGATTAGAAGATTCTATACTTTTTAAATTGCTTTATCCTGTTGTAGTTTCTTTCGTAGCCATTTGCGCGTATAAGCTTTACCAAACACAAGTACATAATGATAGAAAAGCTTTTTTGGCAACATTCTTCCTAATCACAATATCGGCTGCCAAAGGAGTTGGGTCGTCAAAACAAGAGATTGCACAGCTTTTTTATTCCTTAATTTTCTTAGTACTTTTTAGGAAAGATATACCTTATTTAAAAAAGATCATCTTAACAACAATTTTTAGTTCGGCTTTGGTTATATCTCATTATGGATTATCGTATATTTTTCTTTTCATAATGGTTAGTTCATTGTCGATCTTAACATTGTTAGAATATCTAAAACGTGGTGAAATTGTAACTTTTCAAATAAGGCTACCTTTTTATCTTACATTATTTTTTTCCGTGACTGCTTTTTCTTGGTATATTTTTGTCTGTGGATCAGCAGTTTTCAATAAATCCTTTGAGTCCTTGTCATATGTAATGAGCAATCTAAATCAGTTCTTCAATTTGGAAAGTCGAGGAACAGCACTTCAAGGATTAGGTTTCGTTGAAACTCCAACAATTTTCCATAGGATCAGTGCTGCTTTATTTATTTTAACAGAAATTTTGCTCTCTTTAGGCTTTATTAAAAGTTTAATATTAAAAAGTTCGATTTTTGATGTCAGATACAAAGTCTTTGCTACTCTTAACTTTACTCTTTTAGCATTAAATCTTCTGCTTCCAGGATTGGCAGATACTTTTTTGATGGACCGATTTTACCAGAATTCACTTATTATTCTCGCTCCATTAGCTGTAGTGGGTGGAGAATGGGTGCTGGAATTGGTATTAAAACGACGTTTTCAAAGAAGATATACCATAGTCCTTGCTTTACTGATATTTATCCCACTGTATGTGTTTCAAACAGAATTAATTTTTGAATTAACGCACAGTAGATGTTGGGCTATCCCATTAGTTAAATATCGAACTAGTCAAGAAGAATTATACCGAAATTTTGGATGTATCGACTCTTATTATTATTTTGGGACCAAATTTCTAGATTTTACTTTCATTGTATATACGACTGTGTATTCGGATAGCCTGGCACGTTATTGCGAGCTAAGGGCTTATACAACAATATATCCAGGTAACGTCAAGACATTGTCTAATGTAACACAAATGAATGCAGGCGATTTTGTATATCTTAATCCTTCAAACACTATTGGGAAGAAGGTTGTAGGAGATGGAGGTATATGGAATGTCACCGACCTAAAATTTCTCTTTGATCTTAACAAAATATATTCTAACGGAGGAAGTGAAATTTACAAAAAACCATAAATAAAAAGATTGCTTAACATTGAAAACTTCTTTTGAAACTATTTGCCTGCAATTAGGAGAAAGTGATGGTTTGTTTAAACGGTATTGTTTAAACAGTTATAAACACGAATTTTTTAGGTATTATATGGCAATGAGAAGATATGAAGTTATTAAGTATTTTTTTTGTCGTTATCTTAAAAAATCTAACAGTATATTGGATGTTGGGTGTGGTGTTGGGGAATATTTGAAATATGCTATTGGAAATAATCGAACAGTTGTAGGAGTTGACTTAGATAAGTTTCAAATTAAAAATAAAATATGTGATTTTATTGCTGTCCAATGCGATGCATCATACTTACCTTTCACGTCAGAAAGCTTTGATTTGATTTTATTTAGTGAGGTATTAGAGCATTTGCCTTTTCCTGCAAGAGCGTTAGAAGAAATATCTAGGGTACTCAAACCAGGAGGAGTGCTATTAGTTAGCACTCCTTCTAAAAATTCGATTTATGAAAAACAATATTTGGTTTTCCTGGTCCAGTTTGCAATAAGGATTTTACAGAAATTACTTGGCAGAAAGGTTCAGGACAATGTAGGTCACATATCATTGCAATCACCACAAGATATTAAGAAAATGCTTAAGGAGAAAAAATTTAAAGTTTTGTCGGAACATTACAGAGGATTTTGCATTCCTTTTACGGGTGAACTATTAAATTTCTTTTTTAGATTTAAGTTAGTTGTGAAGATGTATTTAAGTATAGATACATATATTAATAAGAAAAAATCATTGGCTGGTTTGAACTGGAGTATGATTTTTTTATGCCAAAAATGCCTTAATTAAAATTATCAGTAATATTTTTCGACTTTAGGAAGGATAATATCTAATTAATGGTGATCAAATGATTGTTGGGGTTTTTCATCCATCCATGAGTATTGAATCTTATGGTGGATCGGTTGCTGTAACTCTATCAGTAGTTAATACGTTGTCGGAAAATGGATATAATGTTGTTTTATATACCCGTCATAGAATTGATCAACAAAAGCTATCCAGAATAATGGGAGAAGCATTATCTAGTAAAGCAAAAATAATACTAAAATCATCGATTCTTAAACCTAGGAGCATTATAAATCTTTACGAGAATGCCTTTAAGCTTCTAACTTTAAAGTTAAAATGCGAAATAGCGATTGACACGTATTCAAATTACATTTTTCCATGGGCAAATGTATGCTACATTCATTTTCCATACATTAATAATTTTCTCTTTAAACAAAAATTTCCATACTTAAAAAAGAGAAAAGGGATATTAAACGACGCAATCAATCTGCCCTACATTTTTTTCGAAAAAAACTTCGAGAAATATGAGGAAAAGCTACTCCTTGCAAATAGTCAATTCACTTCAAAAGCTATCAAGGGGTCAATAGGAGCTGATGCCAAAATACTTTACCCTCCAGTTTCAGCTTCATTCTTGGAAGCTTTAAATATTTATGGAAAAGAACAGCGAGAAAACATAGTTGTAACGGTCGGGCGCGTTACAGCCGATAAAAGATTAGAAACAATTCCTGTAATTGCCAATTTATTAAGAGAAAAGAACATACAGTTCATTATCATTGGCTTTCTCCATGATAAAAAAACTCTAAAAAAAGTGAATGTGGAAATTGAAAAATTCGGTCTAAAAGAGAAAATTAAAATTTTAACAGATATTTCCAAGGAGGAATTAAAGAAAATTTTGGGAAAAGCAAAGGTATATTTACACCCACCCACCATCGAACACTTTGGAATATCCATAGCCGAGGCAATGGCTATGGGATGTATACCAGTAATTTACTACGTAGGCGGCGCAAAAGAATATGCCCCTGAAGAGTTCGTTTACAAAAATTTGCAAGAAGCCGCGGAAAAAGTTGAAAAAGCGATTAATTCTTGGTCGATGCGAGAAGCAAAGAGAATGAATAAAATAGTTCATAATTTTTCAGAAATAAATTTTCGTAAAAACTTCTTAGAAATATTTACCGATTATTGCTCGCGAATTAATTGATTAATTTATGGGACTTGTATGAAAATATCAATGATTACGCCATTTTACTACCCGATAATTGGAGGCTCAGAATCCCAAATAGAGAATCTCTCCCTTAAACTTAATGAAATGGGAATATCCACAGATATCGTTACTTTTAATTTTAACGAATTAATAAAGCCCGTGCCTTTTTCGAAGGTTGAAAAAATAAATGGTTTGAAAGTTATTAAAATATCGACTTTCAATTTCTTACCATCACCGATGCATCACAATAAAATTAATTTCATGGTTAATTTTGTTCCAAAGGGACTTTCGAAAATATTTAAGGAATACGACATATTGCATTTTCATAACGAAACAGACTTGTCTTTTCCATTTTTTTCATATAAGATTTGTAAACCAAAGGTTTTCCATCTTAGATGCTTAAATGTGACCTACCCTATTTTTAAAAGAAATTTTGTTTGTAGGCGCTTACTTGGGAAAATAGCTAATATTTATATTGCTCAGTCGAAGTATGTTTCAAGTTTGCTTTTGGATATAGGTATACCTGGAAGCAAAATTGAAGTTATCCCCAATGCGATAGACGTTTCCATCTTTAAACCTGGAGGAGAAAAAGTTGATAATAGATTGCTATATGTTGGGAGAATTGAAGAGTATAAAGGACTTCATGTTCTACTTAAGTCGTTAAGGCTTATCCATGTGCCTGTTGAACTTTTAATTATAGGTCCAATGGTCGGAGAACCAGACTACCACAAAAAAATAATGATGTTGATAGCTAAGTTAAATGATGAAACATCTCATAAAGTTATGTATTTGGGACCAAAGAAATCTCGTGAATTATTACATTATTATCAATCTGCGTCGATTGTTATCATGCCTTCTTTAAGCGAGTCTTTTGGAAACGTAATTTTAGAGTCGCTGGCCTGTGAAACTCCAGTAATAGCTTCAAGCGTTGGAGGAATCCCCGAAATAATCAACAGCTATGAAAATGGAATCCTCGTCCCGCCTAACAACGAAGTTAAATTGGCGGAAGCAATTCAATCTATGTTAAGCGACAAAGATCTTAGACAAAAGCTCGGGAGACATGGAAGAAAACTAGTTATAGAAAAATTCTCTTTGGAAGCTACGGCTCAAAAAATCCTAAGTGTATACAAAAGATTGCTAGAAAATTAGAATAGTTATTTAAAAATCTAAAATAGTGGTTGAATGATTAAGAAAGCTGTTATACCTGCTGCCGGACTCGGCACTAGATTACTACCTGCTACAAAAGAGACCCCAAAAGAGATGCTTCCCATAATCAGTGTGAGAGAAGACGGGTCACTATGTTTGAAGCCGATGTTACACGCGGTTTTTGAACAACTCTACAATGAAGGTTTCAGAGAATTCGCTTTCATAGTCGGAAGAGGCAAAAGAGCCATAGAGGATTACTTTTCACCAGACTATGATTTTATACAGTATCTTAAGAACAAAAATAAAGATAGTCTTGCTGAAGAACTGCGGGATTTCTATGAAAAAATAAATAGTTCAACTATTGTTTTTGTGAATCAACCAACACCGCATGGTTTTGGAGACGCCGTCTGCCGAGCATCAACTTTTACTCAAAATGAGCCGTTTCTTTTACACGCTGGCGACGACCTAATTATATCTCCAAACAATAATCACCTTAAAAGACTCATGAAAACTTTTGAATATTATAATGCCGATGCAGTCTTCTTGATAGAAGAGGTTAAGCATCCCAGAGAATACGGCGTTATAAAAGGCTACGAAGTTGAAAAAGGCATCTTTAAAGTCACTAATGTTGTTGAGAAACCCAAAAAACCACCTTCTAAACTGGCGATAATTGCATTATATATTCTTAAACCATTAATATATAAGGCTCTAGAAAATATTGCTCCAGATGAAAATGGTGAGATACAGTTGACAGATGCAATTCAATTGTTAATAAATTGGCAACGTAATGTCTACAGCGTGAAGCTGTTGGACAACGAAGTGCGAATAGACATAGGAACCGCTGAAAATTATCTTAAAACGTTAAGACGACATAAATTGACATATAAATAATATTTAGGGGTTTTACTTGAGTAAACAACAGATATCAGTTATTGGAGCAGGCTACGCTGGCTTATGCACAGCTATTGGATTTGCAAGTAAAGGCTACAAAGTTTTTGCAGTAGACCGCGACCCTAAAAAAGTGACACCAATAAATGAGGGTATATCACCATTCTATGAAATTGGCTTAGAAACCCTGTTACAAAAGGCTTTGGAACAAGGCAAACTAAAATGCACAACAAATTATAAAGAGGCAATTCTTGAATCCGACATTACGTTCATCACCGTTGGTACCCCGAGCAAGCGTGACGGAAGCATTAACCTAACACAAGTTGAAAAAGCGGCCCGCGAAACTGGAGAAGTCTTAAAGGAGAAAGGTGCGTATCATTTAGTTGTCGTCAAGAGCACAGTGGTTCCTGGAACAACAGAGAACATAGTAAAGCCCATAATAGAAAAATTTTCAGGCAAAGATTGTGGCGACGAATTTGGCATATGCACAAATCCGGAATTTTTACGCGAGGGTTCTGGTATTCATGATACCTTGCATCCTGACCGAATCATTATAGGCGAAATTGACAAAAAAGCAGGCGACATGCTTGAAAGCCTATACAGAGACTTTTACGGTAATGAAATGCCGCCGCTAATAAGAACAAACATTTCCACAGCCGAACTAATAAAATACGCTAACAACGCCTTCTTAGCCACAAAAATAAGCTTCATAAACGAAATTGCAAATATTTGCGAAAAAATTCCAGGAGCAGACGTAACAGTTGTAGCAAAAGGAATAGGATTAGACAAGCGCATTGGACCACGATTCCTTCAGGCAGGATTAGGGTATGGAGGAAGCTGCCTACCAAAAGATGTTAAAGCACTTATAGCTTACTCTAAGAAATTAGGATGCAAGCCAACGTTGTTAAAAGCTGTCAACAAAATAAATGAAACTCAGCCATATAAGGCTGTTGAACTATGCAGAAAAGCTCTTGGCAACCTTAAAGACAAGCGCATAGCCATTCTCGGCTTAGCTTTCAAGCCAAACACAGACGATGCAAGAAACGCGGTTTCCATAAAAATCATTAGAAAACTTCTAAAAGAAGAAGCATCCATCATTGTTTACGACCCTGTCGCAATGCCCAATGTAAAGAAAAAATTTAAAGATAGCATCAAATACGCTTCCTCATCACTTGATTGCATTAAAAACGCCGATTGTTGCATACTTGTCACTGAATGGGACGAGTTTAAAACGCTGAAACCAGAAGACTTCGTTCAAAACATGAAACAACCAATTTTAATTGACGGCAGACGAATTTATAATCAAGAATTATTTAATCGAAAACTTAGGTTTATGGCGGTAGGAATAGGACAAACATATAATAAGCCAAAATAGTAAATTGAGTAGCGCTTAATTTGCATCACAAAAAATATACTAACTAATACAAAATAAAGAAAGAGAGTAAAGATAAAACTTTGAGCCTTGTAAGCCTAGTAAAAATCAAAAATTCAGATATCACAAAAGCTATAGAGGAATCCCTAAACTTAATAGGTTATAAGATTCCAGAAAACATCACTAACATTGTTATAAAGCCTAACCTATGCTATTACTGGGACTACTCCACAGGACAAACAACGGATCCGAAATTTATCGCAGCTTTAATAGACTTAATCCGAAGCAAGACATCACCAGACATAAATATCTCTATAGTAGAATCTGACGCCTCAGCCATGAAATGCAAGTACGCCTTCAAAATACTAGGCTACGAAAAACTAGCAAAAGACTATAAGGTAAAACTTGTCAACCTCACAGTAGACCAGAGCCAAACAGTAAGCGTAACCGCTGGAAAATACTCCTTCAAAATAATGGTACCAAAAACTATACAAGAAGCAGATCTGCGAATAAACGTTCCTAAAATAAAATACAGCACTGAAAAAGTCAAAATCACATGCGCCTTGAAAAACATTTTCGGCTGTAATCCCTACTCAAAAAAGTACAGATACCACCAAGTCATAGACGAAGCCATAGTAGCCATAAACAAAGCCATGAGCTTCCACCTCCACATAATAGACGCCAACATAGTCTCAGGCGTCCAACCCAAACGCCTAGGCCTAGTAATGGCAAGCCAAGACCCAGTAGCCCTAGACACAGCAGCATCAAAAATAGCAAGCGTAAAC
>Ga0207433_10005710_pt1 | contig 22014 bp, 23 predicted proteins | sample YelNatPaOPGAMG01_FD_187559 | JGI IMG/M metagenome (GOLD analysis project Ga0207433, IMG submission 187559) | Hot spring thermophilic microbial communities from Obsidian Pool, Yellowstone National Park, USA - OP-RAMG-01 (SPAdes) (version 3) | ecosystem: Environmental > Aquatic > Thermal springs... | reverse complement strand
ACATGCTAATAATGGACGGAGACAACACATACGACCCAAAAGACATATGGAAATTCCTACAACACGCAAAAAACTACGACCAAATAATAGGAATAAGAACAAACAAAGAAAACATCCCACCCATACACAGGATGGGAAACTGGATAATAACAAAAACATTCAACCTACTCACAGGAGCAAACCTAACAGACGTATGCTCAGGAATGTACCTACTAAAAACGGAAACAGCCAAAACACTAGAAATAGGGTCAACAAGCTTCGAAGTAGAAGCAGAAATAGCAATACAAATGGAGGCAGAAGGACAAGTAACAGAAATACCCATAAACTACAGAAAAAGAATAGGAAAACCAAAACTCTCAACAATAAAACACGGCGCAAAAATAATAACAACAACAATAAACCTCGCAAGACACTACAACCCAGCATTCCTCATAGCACTAACAACAGCAACAGCACTAATACCAGGCACAATAATATACCTCTGGGTACTATACAGACTAATGTTCCAAAACGCATGGCACTCAGGATGGGCACTACTAGGAACAGCACTAATAATACTAGGAGGACAAGGACTAATACTCTCAACAATAGCACTACTACTAAAAAGAATGGAAAAAAGAATAACAACAACACTAAAAAACCAAAACAACAAAAAAACCATAAAACAGAAAGAATGATTAACAAACCATCATACAGCGTATCCATAAATCAAAAGCCACTAAACCTCTATCGTCAAAAAACGTTGAGCATACTGGAACAGAGGAACAAATGTTGCTAGAACTTACAGCTCTAACATTAGCAGGAATACATTTTGGGACTCCACTACTCTACTATTACTATCTAAAGAGTAGGTACTTGAATAAGCCTTGGGATATTAAGGTCGATGAAAACTATAAGCCTAAAGTCACAATCATAATACCAACATATAATGAGGCCGAATTTATCTGGAGTAAACTCGATAATCTCTATGCTCAAGACTATCCAAAAAGCTTAATGGAGATAATTGTGGTTGACAGTAAAAGCAATGATGGAACTGTGGATCTTGTTAAGGAATGGGCTTACAAGCATGTTGATATTAGCTTAAGGTTGCTTGAAGAACCAGAGAGGCATGGAATGGTGCCAGCACTGAACTACGCGTTGCAAAACTGTCAAGTTAATGGAGAAATTATGGTCTTCACTGATGTTGATGCTTTTTGGAATGCTGATGCCCTAACAAATGTTACGAAGTATTTCGCTGATCAAAACATTGGTGCTGTAACTGCAAGCATCGTGCCAACAACCCTGGCCAATGATTTTTTGGAGGGTGCCTATCGTAACTACTACAATCAGCTTAGGATAGCGGAGTCCAAAGTTCACAGCACACCAGTACATAACGGAGCTCTCATAGCCTTCAGAGCCGATTTACTCTATAAAATGGGTGGTTTACCAAGCTACACAGGCAATAATGACAGTACCCCAGCCTCGCTGGTGGCTTTTATGGGCTATAGAGCCATACAAGTTGATGATGTAACGGTTAAAGAGCCTTTAAGAGAGAGCCAGTTCCGTAGGAAGGTTAGGAGAGCCCAACATTTACTATTAGGGTTCCTTAAGACAAAACAGTACTCCAAGAATCTTGGGATTTATAGGCGTGTTAAATTGTTTGAAAAGGTCTGGCGGATGGAATGGTGGTTACATTTGGTTAATCCGTGGCTCCTAGTTGTATGTGCAACCCTCCTAGTGACAAGCATGTTTTGCGGCTCTCTTATGGCTTTAGGCTTGCTGGGGATCGGGATTATGCTTCTGGCACTAAGGGCATATGGAACATGGGTGTTGCAACAACTCTACCTCCTCATAGCCGCTGTGAAGAACCTGTGGACGAAAGAAATTATATGGAGCAGGTAGTTTGAAGGTAAGTATTACCATACGCATTAATTAAATCGATTGATTGCGATTAATATGAAGCGGACTCTCATTACGAGAATTACAGGTCAGGATGGAGCTTATTTAGCGAAGCTTTTGTTAGATAAAGGCTATGTGTTTCTGGAGCTTATCGTCGCCTAAGTACCCCAAATTTCTGGCGGTTGGAAGAGAGAGCCAATGCTGTCATTTACACTGGAGCAAGACCTGTTTTTATAGATTCTCACCCAGATTATTGGTGTATCGACCCGGAAGATGCGGAAAGGAAAGTGACTGAGAGATCTAAGGCGATAATAGCTGTTCATTCGTACGGCCACCCGTGCGATATGGATCGCATACTAAAATTAGCGAACAGACATGGACTTTATGTAGTGGAGGATTGCGCCGAAGCCCATGGAGCAGAGTATAAAGGTAGAAAAGTCGGTTCATTCGGCAATATATCATGCTTCTCATTCTATGGGAATAAGATAATAACCACGGGAGAAGGAGGAATGTGCTTAACAAACGATCAGAACCTAGCTAAAAAAATGAGGATTCTTAGAGATCACGGCATGGATCCAAAGAGAAAATACTGGCATGATGTTGTAGGCTTCAACTATAGAATGACGAACCTTCAGGCTGCCTTAGGCGTAGCCCAGTTAGAGAAAATAGAGTACTTTATATCGAGAAAGAGAGAAGTAGCTGAATTATATAATGATCTATTTAAAGGCTTTGAAGAAATAATATGTCCACCTGAAATGCCTTGGGCTAAAAACGTGTATTGGCTCTACTCTATACTGATCGATAATTCAAAGACTAATATTGGTAGAGACAAATTAATGAAAGCTCTTGAGAAAGAGAGGGTAGAGACACGCCCATTATTTTATCCTATTCATGAGATGCCTCCTTATAAAAAATATTCGCATGGAGGATGCCCAGTAGCAGAGAAGATATCGAGGATGGGATTAAGCTTGCCGAGCAGCGCTAAACTACAGGATGAAGAAGTAAGATTAATAATCGATATCATCATAAAATCTCTTCGAATGTATACATGAAAGTACTTCTAGTATACAAGTTCTTTATCCCTCATTGGGGTGGAATTGAGACTCTAATGTACAGCATAGCGAAGGGGCTAAGCCGATATTGCGAGGAAGTAGCCGTTCTAACGACAGCAAATCATAAAACGAAGAACGCAGTGGAAGAAGTCGATGGGATAAAAGTTATCCGAATTCCTGCTTTCATCACATTTAGAAAGATAGACGTGTCATTTTCTGTATTAAGGATTCTCTCCATTATTAAGAAATATGACATAATATATATATTTGGTTGCTTACCGTCTTCTGTTTTTATATATACCTTGCTCTTTGGCAAGCTAAATAATCGATTAATAGCATGGCACCCTGCATATTATCCCAGTACTACAAGAACTTATCAATCAGATTTTTCAAAAATGTTTAGGATTATTCATGATAAAATTTTCTTAAAACTTTACTCTAACTTTGTTTCGATTATTCTGGCATCAACCGAAGAGGAAGTTTATAGCTTCAGCAAAATATTTCGAGGAAAGATTTACCTTGTAGGCGAATGCGTGAATGACCCGCCACCTGTTGCAAAGTCAAAGGTCGATGAAGTTCTTAACAACTACAAGCTTTCAAGAAATAAGTATATCTTAAATGTTGGTCGTATCGTACATTATAAAGGACAGGATCTACTCATAAATGCTTGGAGGAATGTAGAAAAAGATTTTCCGGAATTTAAACTTATATTGGTTGGCGAAGATTGGGGACTAAAATGTAAGCTCATTTCTATGATAAATGAGTATAATCTTAGAAATGTCGTATTCGCTGAGGGCGTCGATACGGAAACGCTTCACGTCCTTTATGAAGAGGCATTAGCTGTCGTATCCCCCTCACGATTTGAAGCTTTTCATAGGGTTGCACTTGAGGCATGGAGTCATAAGAAACCCATAATAGCACTTGATTTAGGAGGGCCCACCCGACATATTACACCTGAGAGTGGCATTTTAGTAAGGGAATCTAGTGGTGATCTTGAAAAAGCGCTGAGGAAGGTTATTTCACGACCGCATGTTGCTAAAATTCTTGGTGAAAACGGATACAGGCTATTTAGAAATAAATACGCAACAGATGCATACGCTCAAAACCTTGTCAGAATTTTCAGAACATGCTTTGAGAAAAATTCCTACTGAGATATTAAGAGTAGTACTTGGCCACATAGAAACGAAGATTCTTTCGAGCTATACTGAAGACGACATTAGCGCTCGTTATGTTCCATATTGATATCTCAATTGCAGGATCTCCGATTTTAGCTTTTCAAAGGTAACTTAATGAGAATAGCAATAGTGCGCGCGCTAGCTTGTTGCTAATTTGGTGTAAAATAGTTTTTATTCCTCTTTTGCCATTTTAAGCTTGATATGGACTCCTTTGATAAGCGGATATTAAGCATACTTAGGGATGGGCGACCTAGGGATTTCCGGCGGCTTTTAAGGGATGCTGGCTTTTCTCATAACACTTTGAGAACGCATTTAGCCAGCTTGGAAAGGCAAGGCTTCATTGTCAAGGATAAAAAGCCCATTAAAAGGCGGGGAAGACCGGTTTTCCTCTACTCCTTACCTCCAGAGATAAGGCACAAGGTGGCCTTAACCATAACAGAACCCCAAACAACCATCGTCAGCCTAACATTCCAAGGATTGAGACATCTATGCGGGTTTGAGAAGGGCGGATACTGCAAGAAAATCAAGCGCAAATGCGAAGCCCAAAACTGCCCCCAAATCCTAAAAGAATGCGCGCGCGCAAAGAAGATCAACGTTAAGTTGAGCTTAATCGGCTTCGCATATGATGAAAGACGCATATTTGAAGCCATCAGAATGCATGGGCTAGAGGAAAATGCCGAGTTGCTAGTGAACGCTGAAAGGAGGACATTAATTAAGAGGTTGCTCAGGGCTAAAGCCATAGTTCACCCAACACCTCACGAGCCCTTCGGAATAGCAGTCGTTGAGGGGATGGCTGCTGGATGCGTGCCAATAGTTAGGAGGGGGTTAACGGCCCATGGATAGAGATAACAGAAAGAGGACGATATGGATTAGGCTTTAGTTCTATTGAAGAACTTATGATAGCTCTGGAAAAAGCTGTTAAACATTATGAGGATTTTAACATTAAAGATGTAGCCTCAAGGTCTTTAGAGTTCGATGAGTCTTTGTTTAAACAAAGATTTGTAGAAATTGTTGGCAACATTTATGCGATCACAAATTCCTAGTGAAATAGTAAAAGTACTTAATTACATAGAAAGAGGGATTCTTTCTAAATTTAATGAAGATGATATTCAATTGTTCTATGGTGACTATAGGCGAAGAGCTGAATTGCTAAAAGATGTAGTCCATTTAATCCCGAAAAATGCAATGATACTAGATGCGGGTAGTTCACCGGGTTTTAACTCGTTAGCTTTAAAGATGTTGGGTTATGACGTTATTTCCGTTGATATAAATCCTGAACCTTATAAACCCTTATTAGAACGGTTAGGAATAAAAGTAATTAAAGTTGATCTTGAAAACGAAAGTATTCCATTAAACGATGAAAGTGTTGATTGTGTTGTTTTTACTGAAGTCCTTGAACATCTTCATCCCTTTAAAATAACGTTCACTTTATCTGAAATTAATAGGACTTTAAAAATGAGAGGATATATATATCTCACGACCCCTAATATCTGTTCTATAGGAAAAAGAGTAAATTGCCTTTTTGGTCGTAATCCTCTGGGTAAAATGCACGTTAGAGAGTATGCTATTAAAGAAGTCTGTGACATGCTAAATGCGCATGGCTTTAAGCCAATTAGAGAGGAGTTCTCTTTATCGTATAATAAAACCCCACATGATGCCAAGGGTAAGGACTACAAGGGAAATTTGTTAAAAATGACATTGAAGTATCCTACTAAGGAGAATATCTTCCATCTACTCACCCTTCCTCTTGTTACTATGATGCCTTCATTAAGAGCAACAATTAAGATTATAGGATTAAAAGAACGTTCAGTAAGACCACACATAACGTATCGAAGGTTCTGAGAACCCGTGAAAATAGCTATAGTATGCTCCTACTATCCCTGGCCTCCGTCCGTCGGAGGGGTTGAGACAATAGTACGAAACGTGAGCACGGAACTAGCCAAGAGAGGACGTGAAGTGTACGTTGTAACGACGCCGTTCGACGTGACGACAATGAAGCAAGTCTCCACGTACGGAGTGGAGGAGAGGGATGGAGTCATCGTCTACAAGCTCAAACCTGGAAGGCTGAGGGTAGGTTATGCTAGATTCCTAAAGGAGCTTAAGGAGACGCTGAAAGAAATTAGACCTGAAATAGTGCACGAACACAATTTACATCCACACCTGTTCCAACTAGCTAAATGGAAGGATGATAATGGTTATAGATTAGTTGCTGAACTACATCATCCGGCTGTTGAAATTGATTTCTTAATACAAAGGCTAGTGATGCCATTTGCCGAATTGGGGCTCAGACATGTAAGTAAGGCTATAGATGTGTTTGTGGTTCACACGATGTTAGAAAAGGAATGGTTGGTCTCTAGGGGTATTCCTAACGGCAAAACCGCATTGGTAAGGTTCCCAGCTGTACCGTCAAAGTTATTGAATTATAACGTACATCCGACAGACTTAAGCGATATTTTGTACTTGGGCAGAATAGTCCATAGAAAGGGGGTGCATATTCTCATAAGAGCATTAAGCATGGTAAAGCAACGCTTTAGTACAATTAGAGCTAGCGTAGCAGGCCCTTCAGACTTACCATACCTCGAAAGCTTGAAGACGTTAGTTGAAAAACTTGGGCTTAGAGACAACGTATCGTTTATAGGAACCATTAGGGAGGAGGAGAAGCATGTACTCATAAAATCTCATAAAATAGTGGTTTTGCCATCGCTCAAGGACTACACTCCTAACGTACTCCTTGAAGCTCAAGCTTTAGGGGTGCCTGTGATAGCGACAAAGGTTGGGGCAGTCCCTGAAATAATGGTCGATAGAGAGACAGGTTTCCTTGTTGAGCCAAACAATGACCATGCTTTGGCTAAAGCAATTGAAATGTTAGTAAGTGACCAAGAATTAAGAAGGCGCCTCTCTATTAGAGCCAAGGAGTTTGCTAAGAATTTTACGTTGGAAAAGCAGGTTGACAAATTGGAGAGTCTTTATAGTGAAACTAGTGCATGTAAATAAATATCTTGTGGCTTATGGCGAATTTCCAACGCCCTACGCCAGTATTTGTTGAGATAGATTATGATTGATGAAAGGAAATGTGATATAATTCTGAGAGCTCTTTCGAAAATTCACTTTCGCTATCCATTAGATAAGGTGCTAACTAATCTGGCTGAGATTCTGCCAATTCCACTAATCACTACTTCAGACGGCAACAAATTTTCATTAGGCTTCTCCAGCATACTAATTGTTAAAGAGGTTTACTGTGACGCTGTCTATGACAAATTTTTCAGACCGGAGAGTGGAGATACGTTGTTGATATAGGAGCACATATAGGAATATTCTCCTTAAAAGTCTCCAAAAGAGTAGGGGGTCGTGGGAAAGTAATAGCTATCGAGCCTGAAGAAAAAACTTCAGTATGTTACTATTTCACATAGCCTTGAATGGGGCGAGGAATATTTACCCAGTTAAAGTTTGCATTAGCGATCATGATGGAATTGATAAACTTTACATAGGTAATGCCAGCGGGACTCATACTTTAAAGCAATTTCGAAAAAGTATGTTAAAATCGGTAAATGTTAAAGCGTTTACCTTTGACTCCTTAATTGATTTATATGGTATTGATCATGTCGATATACTTAAATGCGATGTTGAAGGGGCGGAACTCGACGTTATTAAAGGGATGAGTAAGTCGCTAACCAGTGGCATTGTAGACAAAATTGCATTAGAGTGGCATAGTAAGCCTATTATGAAGAAGTTGTTGCAAATCTTCAGGTCTTATGGCTATAAATGTAAGGTATACACTTTTTTATCGGACGCTACGACGCGCCTGAATATTGGTTATCTTTATGCTTCAATGAATGAAGATGTCTTCTATGAAGATTAAAAAGGAGATCCGAGAAAATCTTCCATTTATAACAATCTGTATGCCTACTTATAACTCTATGTGGAGTTTAAAAAAAGTTATAGAAAGTCTATTGCAGTTAGATTACCCTAAAAGCCTTTTAAGGATTGTTTTTGTTGATAGTTATTCATATGATGGAACTAGGGAATTTTTAGAGCGGTTTAAGAGAGAACATGAAAATGAGTATGAATCCATAATCCTTGTAAGGACACCTAAAAGAGGGGTAGGGCATGCACGTAACCTTTGTTTAGAACATGTAAGGGGCTGGGTTTTTTGGGCAGATAGCGATGTTATTCTGTGCCCAGAGATCTTAAAAGTTCTACTTTCACACTTCCATAGAGACCCTAAAGTGGGCTGGGCTCGGGCTGAGTATAGGAGAGAGAGCATCGATGTATTTGGGAAAGTAATGATGAGTTTAACGCCTAAGACCTATAGGTACGTTGACACTACAGAGTTGACCTCCTCTTTGATGTCTCCAGAAGCCGTGAAGTGCTTTGGGAAGTGCTATGAAGATGGGGGTAAGCCTTTTGAGGGTTGGGAAATGGGCTCACAGTTTGTAAAAGTTAGAAAAGCAGGGTTCAGAATAATTAATGATGGTTCGTTGGTTAATAAGTGTTATAGCCCTACGCCCCCCGAATCTGCTAGTTTAAAACCTCCAGTGCTCCTAAAGAAAGTAACTTCATTTTTTAGTATTTTACGCTACTATTTTTTGTTCTTTCCTAGAAGGCCGGTACATGAGATGATAATAGCCGGCGATTATAAACTTTTACTCAAGATCCTTTATTGGACTCTATTGCCATTAATTACGATTTATGCCATTTTTAATCTTAATCCCCTATTCTTTTTATACTTAATTCCTCCTTTAGCATTTTACGGTTTCCGGACACGAGGGTTACTTATGAAGGTGATAACTCCGACTCTTTTATCTTTACGCTGGGTCATTATATCTTATGGCTGGCTGTTCTTATTGGTTAGATTATTGGTTAGACGTAACAACAGCTCATTAAGGAAAGCCCAAATGAATTATGACGAATGGTTTTCAAGAATTGAACCTGGTGATGAACCATTCTATAAAACATGCGCATCTTTTTGCAGAGGACTTACTCTGGATATAGGTTGTGGAAATAATTGTGCGATTCTCTCCAGAGTTCCGAATTCTATAGGTTGTGATTTGTCAAAAATTGCTATATACAAAACAAAGCAGAAGGGTTATGAAGGCATCGTATGCGCCGCTGAATACCTCCCTTTCAGAAACGACTCGTTTGACTCAGTAACATGCCTTGGCGCGTTAGAGCATTTTGCTGATCAACAAATGGCATTACATGAGATGAAGCGGATTTTAAAGCTAGGAGGGAGGATTGTGCTCCTAATTGAGTTGGAGGCTCCCATTTCCTTTTTTTACCTTTACCTTATTCAAAGGCTAAAAAACAAACTCTTTGACAGGTTCAATCGACACCCTTTGTCCTTATCTAAAATTAAGAGATTATGTAATGATTTGCGTTTTGATATTATCCACGTAGAAGAACAGGGAGTTCTTGATTACTCAACGATCCGAATCGTAGGAAAATTTATGCGCGTCTTCCCTGCGAAATATAGGCAACACGCATTACATATTTTGGTATTTGCTGTAAAAGAGGCTTAACGCTGATGAGAAGAGTGCAAAATAATAGGGTATTGTTGGTACTACTCACTATAACATTAGTTTCCTTCCCTCTTTCAATAGTATTTTCTGGAAATATAGGAGACTTGTCTTCCGACCCGTTTTTAATTCTTAAGATTGTAAACCCTATATCTTGGTTTTCGATAGTAGTCTCAGTAGCGGCGATAATTTTTCTATTGAGACTTAATGGTTTTTCCACAAAAATCGACCCGTACCTCTTATTCTGTGCGCTGTTCCCTCTGTATGTAGATCTTACATACCGTTACGTCGTTGCTCTTCCATTGTCGAGGGAGCTTTACCATGCAGCAGGCATCTTCTATGTACTTAAGCATGGAAATGTATATTTTCCGGGATTTCTGCAACCAGAAACGGTCGCGCCAAGGATCTTGGGTGCAACTTTTGCTATGATTACATCAACTAACCCGCTAACCATTATTAGCTATATGCCGTCCTTTTTCTATCCCTTCCTTTTCTCCTTATGTACATATACAGTTGCGAGAAAACTCCAAATAAGCAAACCCATGACCATGTTAGCTACAGTCTATGCCACGTCAGCTTCTTTTTACTTGATGGGAATGGATAGAGCGACGTACTGTATGCCACTATACGTGCTGACAGCGGTGCCCGTGTTAAGGATAATAGGTCATAATCGTTCGAGCTCAGATGCAATAGTATTTCTACTGCTCTGCCTCTCTCTTGCCCTTTCTGACATGGAATTTTTAATGCTGGCACCGACACTGGCATTAATACCCCTCATATGCTACATTGTAAGGATTACGAAGATCGGAAAAGGCGGAGGTTTAGAGATGAGCAATTTGTTCGTTAATTCAGCAATTCTAACATTTACCGTTTTTGTCGGTTGGAACTTATTCACAAATCCGATAACTGGCGTGGCTTTTACTCACTATCCATATATAATGTTTGAAAGATTCGTGCAGAGCCTTTCGGGAGAGTTATCCCAATCGAGCTTCGTAGCTGGTTATAATCCTGACCTTGCACTTTTCTTTAGGACACGAGGATATCTTATTGCTATAGGGCTATCCCTTTCCTTAATCCTGCTACTCTATTTTTTCATCGGAAGACTATTACACAAGAATCATCAAGCAAATACCCTAAATACTGGCCACTTGTCTGTGGTGCTAGCTTATTATATTCCAGCAACTCTTTTGGCGATATACAGTTATAGACGAACAGCAACCGCGTGGATACCAATTCTTACCGTTTACATTTTGATGTGTCTTACTAGGCATGGTTGTAGAAGAAATATGCCTTCTAAGGCTTTACGTATATGTACTACATCCTTCATAATCTTAATAGTGCTTTTAAGTCCAGCCATAACTTGGGTAACCTCTTCTACTTATGTATCGGTCAGGGAGGCGAAGGAACTTGCATATTTAGGTCAGGCTCTTCCCATTAGAACAGGAGCTTACATGTTTAATTTCGGTCACATGGACTGCGGGTTAAAATATATTTTTTCTGACTGCGAAGAATCCTACGTAGTTGACTCATTCCATCAACCATACGAAATTCTAAATGAGTGGAAAATAGAAAATGTTGTGAGATACCATGTGATTGTAATAGGCTCGATTAAACATCTAGAGGCTGTATACAACATAAACGCAACTCGACATATTGATGCCATTATTGAAACGGCAAACAATGAATCGCTAAACATTATTTACGACTCGGGCTACCCATACTACATTTTTTATAACGCCGAGGAAAGATAAGCTGATAATTTTCAGACTGAATTCCAAAGAGAAATAAAAGAATTGATGTTCATGTACCAGTTTAGGGGCCATGAACATCTACTCAACATTAAGGATGAAAGAATGCGTTCAGCCATACTCAAAGGGCTGAGAGAGAAGCGTGCGCTACACCTGCAAAGCTTCTCTAAGTTGCTGTTGCGCTACAAGCTTAGGTTGTCCTACTACCTGCTCCTTCCATGGGTTATATTGGACGCCTTAGGCTTACTGCCTACACTGCTCGACCTATTGCTCATCCTCACCTACCTGTCGCTGGGACTCGTCGCCAACTTAGTCACTGCGAGGGCGCCGATAATCTATGTGGCTAAGAACTACTTCATGCATAACGTTCCTAACGGGGTTTCCTTCGCCTACGGAGTCGTGTTAACGATATTATTAAGGAAGTTTTAGATTATAGAATGTTAAGATGCCCTGTTCACTAAAAATAGGCTACTAGAAATGAAGCTAGACAAGTATTTAATAGTCTTCTTAAGAGCTATACACTCGCCATCGCGCATCGTGCTATATAGGAAAGGCTCGATGACTATGACGGGACTCAGATATGAAAAATACCTGATCTAACAACTAGTACATGTAGGCACATACGATGGATTTGAATGCCAAGCAACATTTACTGGCTCTTCTAAGAGCTGTAGGCTCTCCGCTAGCGTTAAATCAGCCTCAGGTTGATGGGAGGACAGAAAACAGTTATGTGCCTGAGCTTTACTCCATGGCCGAGGCGAATAAGATTCCGCTAACATATCTTAATACAGTCAGCTCGGACGAGAAGCGGAATCTTCCCGAGTACAACTACCATTACACACGTTTACGTAGGTTACTGGAGATGATAAGCGAAATATCAGAACTATTCGATAGAGAGGGCATAGATTACGTCATATTTAAGACCTTAAGACCTTACCCTGAGGATGTTTCCGACATAGATGTGCTCAACTTGGGCTCGCGTAGAGACTATGAGAAGATGGTGGAGATTTTAAGGAGGGCAGGATATATATTCATGGAGAGAGGGAGCTATTGTACAACCTTCCAAGACTATAAAACCCGGTTTAAGACGGAGTTGATGATAGATATTTACGATGAAATCAGCGTCGGCTACCTGATATACCTCGACAAGCGTAAGCTAAGCCGCTACGTATCCGAGAAAGAACTACCCACAGGACAGATTGTTAGAGTTTTCAGCCCTGAAGCCGAGCTCTTAGCCACCATAGCCCACTCAGCTATAAAAGAGAACCAGTATATCTTAGCAGAATACTTTGCAACGCTACACTATTTAGCCCTAATGGATCAGCCTTCAATTGAAGAGCTCATCGACATAGTGAGAGGAAACAAGCTGGTGAATGCGTTCCGCTGGCATTTGACGATAACGTTGCTTCTGCATAAAGAGGCTCATGGAAAGATACCCCAGAAGCTCAGTAATTTACTTTCTGATCTGGGGGGCTTATGGAGTTCTTCATGCAAGGTAATTAGCGAGGGTATACCACCCTACCGAATCGACTCGCTGAGCTTAGCAAAAATCTTCAAGGAGAAGCTTTATGATCATACCTTTAGGAGAAGCTTATCCAACCAGTTTAAGTCCCCTAACAGAGCTTTCACAGTGAGGGCCTTAGAAAGGTTGTATAGACTTCTATAGAACGCGTAAACTTATTGCCGAAGTGATGGATATTTTAATGAAGTAAAATGAGTGCTGAAGAAGTATTCATTAGAAAGCTAACGATGTTAGATATAATCAAGCTCAACAGGATGTATAACTCTCTCTCAGAAAAGCAAATTTTACTTCCATCCTGGTATCTTAGGCATCGAATCCGCCGGTATTCGTTGGTTTCTTGCTCAAGTAGCGTTAGTATTCTCTACGCAGAAAACCTTAAGGAGGTTGCTGTCAAAGATTGTTCCTAAGTCTTGCTTTATCTCAGTTGTAGCAATTAACGCTAAAAATGAAATTCTTGGTTTTGCTTATGTTGAGCTTATTTCTCGATCTATAGGAGGATTGGGGGTAATAGTCAAAGATAACTATCAAAATCGAAAGATAGCCACTTTTTTAATGAAGTACTTACTAAATATGGCAATTAAAGAGGGCCTCTCTGAAATAAGACTAACAGTTCTTTCAGTAAATGTGAAAGCGTTAAGATTTTATGAGAAGTTTGGATTCAAAGTGGTTGGAGAAACTATTGATAAATATAGAGGTAAAAAGTTTAAAAGTAAAATGATGAGATTACGTTTGACTGAAATTAAGCCAAAAAAGACAATTACCTAAGTACCTACACCATTGCCAAATTTTGTTGGAAACCAAATTAAACGAACAACGCTCGATTAAAACTATGCACCCTTGAAACTATCTATGAGTAGGAAGGCGATCGTTGTCTCTCGCGGTCTTCACCCTCCCTGGAACATGGGTGAAGTAGTGCTGGCGAGGAACTTCACGAAAATTTTAGCGGAGCTATATGACGAAGTAAATGTATTCTCAACCATAGATGAAGTGAGGGGTTCTTCTGAGGGCTTAGACATCAAACCACCGTTTGACATCAAATTCTACTCTGATGAAGAAAGGCTAAAAATTGCTGTTTTAGATGAGCTAAGTAGTAATCCTTACGTAGATATTCATCTTATAAATACGTCGCTCGTAAAATTTCTTAATGTTACGAGAAGAGCCAGTAGAGCGTACTTCTACCAGTTTGCCTACAATATATTTAACGATCCGAACTTAATACTACACTCCATAGGAGCACTACCACTAACGTATCTTAGTAATATAAAGATCATAACTACATCCCCCTACTCATACATTCGTTTCCATAAATTTTTCAGAAGAAACTATTACTATATTCCTGCACCAATAGAGTCACCCGTTTTTAATGAAAAGTCAGGCTTAGTCGAAGAATCCGATGACAGGCTTAAAATTTTTTATCTAGGGCACGGCTCCTATCTAAGATTCCCTTACGATAAAGTGCTCAAAGCCATTTCACGGCTTAAAAAGGAACGTAGCAATATTGAACTCAATCTCTACATATCTAAACAGGGCTACGCTGACTATGCGGAGTTTACTGTTGAGTTAGGAAAAACGATCAAGAAGCTCAGCCTAGAAAAAGCTGTTAAGATTCATCTAAGGAATCTCTCCGAGGATGAGAAATGGAGTGTAATTTGTGAGAATCATGTACTGCTTTTTCCATCTCTAACAAACGCAGCCATAGATCCTCCCATCGTCATTTTAGAAGCCATGTTTATGGGCAAATGTATTATAGCAACCCCTATCCAAAGCATACCATACTTATTAGGAGGGGGCAGAGGGGTCATCGTGGATCGGTGGAATTTAGAGGATAGTATCTATAAGGCGTTAAGGATACTTGAGGGTGATCGGAAGTTACTTGAAGAGTACGGCGTAAGTTCAAAGAAGTGGGTGGCAAAAACCCATAATATGGGCAGTGTTTGCAATAGAATAGGGAAAATACTCGATGAACCATAAAAATGAAGATGTTAGACAAAGGGAAACCCTAAAGGTTTTAATGTCTTTCCTAAAAGGGAATCCCTTACTTAAGCCTGATAAGTACCTTGACCTAGGATGTGGTGATGGATCTTTTACTTTGAAGGTTGCTAAAGTCATCAATGCACAGAAAGTTTATGGAGTGGATGTAGCGGGCGAAGTGCTCGCTGAAGCAGAGCGTAAGGGCATTAAGACTTATATGGCTGATCTGAACACTAACAGGCTACTGTTCGCCGATGGTGAGTTCGATGTCGTAAGCGCATTCGAGGTCGTGGAGCACCTTTGGAATACTGACAACATGATAAACGAAGCTTATAGGATCCTCAAACAAAAAGGTCTCTTTATATTAACGACGCCGAACTTAGCCAGCTGGATCAACAGGCTACTGCTCCTTTTTGGTTATCTCCCAGTCCACTACGGATGTTCCTTAAAGTATGACCTTGAGAAAAGGCCCCTGCAATCAGCATCTGGTCCCTGTGAGCACATGAGGCTCTACACATTTAAGACCCTCAGAAAGCACCTTGAAACCTACGGTTTTAAAGTAATTTATTCAACCAGTTATCCAATGGGCTATGTTTCAAGCCATTTCGTAGTAAAGATGTTTAACAGAATTTTTAGCATAAGAAAGACGCTGGGTGCAGGCATGTTCTTCGTTGTAGTGAAGGAATGAACGTACTTATACTTTCTGAAAAACTTTGGCCTGAAGGAAGCGGCGGCGAACTGGCAACCTACCTTTATGCCAAGCTCTTAATTGAAAATGACATAAATGTAAAAGTTATCATATCATCGACTTCTAACTACTTTAAAGCCTGGAGCGAATTACCGATTTACAAGATTCCAGTAATAGGATACAGTAAATACACCGTAGTACCTATGTTTAAAAAGTTAAGAGAGTTGTTCAAATGGTCTGACGTTGTTTATTGTGCCGACTTCTTCCACGCCATACCGCTAATTAAAAAGGTATTCAAAAAGCCCGTAGTCATACATGTACACTCATACTTTCCAGCATGTCCTGTAGGCTCACTATATAACCTTAAGGAGAACTCTATCTGTAAACTTGACAATAAAAATTGTTCTGAATGTATATGGTATTATGAAAGAGCTTATATGAAACCTTTTCCACAGGCATCGATCTCGATGCTATTGAACTCCACAATCGGAAGGAGTTTTCTAAATTTTGTGACTCTTACAGATGCTCTAGTATTTGTCTCAAACGCCCAGAGAAACCTCTTCCTAGAACACACTTCTAGCCTCCGGCATAAATCATACGTCATCTACAACCCTTTGCCCGACATCCTTCACATTCCTATCGAAGGTGACGATGTAGGCTACTTCGGGGGGTTAAATCCACTTAAGGGCTTCCCTCTACTTATGAAGGCATGGTTAAAAGTTTTCCCTAGGCATAAAGCAAGAATTCACGCTACAATGCTTAAAGGACTAAGCAACTCCGAACAACTTAAGAGTATAGGTATAATCCCTTATGGAAGGCTAAATGAAAGATTTTATGAGAATATTTATAAAAAGGTTAAGGTGGTATCTGTACCATCCATATGGCAAGAGCCAGTGTCCTATGTAGTTATTGAGGCTCTTCTCAGAGGCAGGCTTTTAGTAGCTTCGAAAGTAGGCGGGATACCTGAAATAGCTAATGGACTTAAAGGTGCTTTGTTAGTAAATCCAAACGATGCAGATGCCCTTGCCGAGGCCTTGGATTTAGCTCTCTCAATGGATAAAAGTGAGGCGGTAGAACTAGGCTTAAAAAACCGCGAAAATGTACTTAAGCGCTTTAACAACTTTAAGTCGGCTGAGGAGCTAATAAGAGTTTTTGAGAGGGTTACGAGCTGATAGTTTATGAGAGAAGTAGCTGAAGAATGGAGGACTACTTGGGCAAAAGTTCAACTAGACTACGACAAAGACGTTAGGAAATACTTCAAGGCGATAATGACTTCTTAGAGCTTCTTAAAAGATACATCCAAAGGGGGTCGCTGGTACTTGAAGCAGGTTGCGGATATGGAAGTAAATGCGTATTTTTTAGCAAATACTTTAAGGTGAACGTGGTGGGCGTAGATATTGTTCTAGAACCTTTGAAGACTCTAATGAACTACTTAAGAAAAGATCCTCGTGCCGGAAGTCTGCAGATTTTTGTTACGTGTAGTGATGTAACGAAAATGCCTTTTCGTAACGGCACCTTCGATGCCGTTACGTCCTTCGGTGTTATCGAACACTTCAGAAACAACTCGGAAGTCACTGTAGCCTTAAGCGAGGCCTGTCGCGTTCTTAAGATTGGAGGGTTACTTATAATAATCATACCGAATTTCGCCGTTACTTTCAGGAACAAGCTCGTCATAGCCCTAACTAGAGATAGATTCGGAATGTACCATAAGCCGTACACTAGGTCGGCGCTGGTAAAACATGTTGAAATGGTTAAGAGCATGCAGATAGTTGACGAAGGCTTCCTACCTTTCGGCTTCCGCCCTTTGATTCTAAGCATGGTTAAGAGCCGCTCAATTGAGAAAAGTATTTACTTCTTCTATCATGCTGTTTGGTGCATATTAAATTTCATGCTAAAAGTTGTTGGCGACGACTATCAAAATTCAATTTACCTAGTAGCAAAAAGGATTGAATGATGCGGAAAGTTATCGCCATTTGCGGTATCGACGGCTCCGGTAAGACTACGCAGATCAAATTACTTGAAAAATATTTGAGGCGAAGGGATCTTAGAGTTAAACGCGTCTGGTTCCGCTGGGGTGCTTTCTTTTCATACCCTCTTCTCGCTTTATGCCGCATTTTGGGTTACACGAAATGGAAGACAGTTAGCAGAAGTAATGTGAGGTGTGCTGAGCGTAACTTCTATAGGAATAGGGCATTAGCCAGACTTTGGCCATGGCTCTTCACATTAGACGCTCTCATTTATTCATTTCTCAAAATAAAAGTTCGAAGGATTCTTGGCTATACCATTCTTTGTGACAGGTTCATCCCAGACATAATCGTAGACATGATGTGTGAAACCAGAGATTATCAACTCCCCAAACGCTTAATCGGCAGACTACTCCTTTCACTCATCCCTAAAAATTCTAAACTTATAGTAATAGACGTTGCTGAGAATATTGCATATGATAGAAAACATGATGTACCAAGCATCGATTACCTTAAGGAACGACGAAAACTCTACCTAACTCTAGCTAAAACATTAAGGATACCCGTGGTTGACGGGGAAAGGGATTCATGCAAGGTTAGCGAAGACATTTTGAATCTTTTATAAGTAGAAGATGTGTGTTACGAGATCTTCATGGAACGTTTAAGGTTGTGCCTGAGGCATCTTTAAGATCTTCTGTCATAATGCTCAGCTTAATTAGTAGGTTTCACGTTTATAGGAAGAGGAGAAAAGTATTTGAGCTACTTTAAGCACCATGTCAATAACTTAAAAAGCAATCGATATAAACCCCGTGTAGTCTTAGCAGAGCTAGAGGAGATGTCAGCGAAGAGCCAAAGCCCCGAGAAATACCCTTCAGCACGTGAAAGCAACTAAGAGAATAGTTAACATCGTTGAGTCTAAATTAGAGGCATAAAGTATTAACCAAGCGGTTATTCTCTTAAAGAGGCATCATTTCGGCAAGCATAGGTGTTTATAGTTGTATGCAAAAAATTTTATAGTTTTAAAAGTCCATTTTAGGTGAAGAAGTATGAGTAAAAGGGCTTTGATTACTGGCGTCACGGGCCAGGATGGTGCATACCTTGCTAAGTTTCTCTTAGATAAAGGTTATGAAGTGTACGGTACTTATCGTAGGCTTAGCACTCCAAACTTCTGGCGTCTAGAGTATTTGGGAGTTTTTGGAAAAGTAAATCTTATTCCTGCAGACTTGAGTGACTTTGGTTCAATCGTTGAAGCGTTAAAGATTTCTCAGCCTGACGAGATTTACCATCTTGCTGCCCAAAGCTTTGTTGAGGCAAGCTTTGAAACTCCTGTTGCAACTGGAGATGTTACTGGCTTGGCTACAACTAGGATCTTGGAGGCAATCCGTCAAATTTGCCCAGACACAAGATTCTATTTTGCTGGAACTAGCGAAATGTTTGGCAAAAGTGGTTTATTGAATGGTGGAAATCCTTTAAGTGAAAAGGACATCTTTTATCCTATGAGTCCATATGCTGCTGCAAAGCTTTACGGCTACTGGATAACGAGGATATATCGTGAAGGATATGGAATTTTTGCTGTCAACGGAGTACTGTTTAATCATGAATCTCCTTTACGTGGGCTAGAGTTTGTTACTAGGAAGGTATCTAATGAAGTTGCGAAGATCTCTTTAGGGCTGAGTAAGGAGCTTAGGCTTGGAAACCTTGATGCAAAGAGAGACTGGGGGTATGCTCCAGAATATGTTGAAAGCATGTGGCTTATGCTTCAGCAGAAGGAGCCTGACGAATATGTTATTGCAACTGGAGAAGCCCATAGTGTAAGAGAGCTCGTCGAAAAAGCCTTTGAAGTTGTCGGCCTAGATTGGCAAGAATATGTTAAAGTTGATAAAAGGTTTCTTAGACCTCTAGATGTTCCATGTCTGGTAGGAGACTATTCTAAAGCTAAAGGAAAACTTGGTTGGGCACCTAGAATAAAGTTTGATAAACTTGTTGAGCTCATGGTTAAAGAGGATGTTGGCCGCTGGGAGAGATGGCTTAAAGGAGAACGTTTTCCTTGGGATGCGCCTAACTATCCTAGTGAAAATAAGATTCTCACAAGAGCTTTGAAGATGTGAGAAAAATGTACAGGTATCCGGTTGCAGAGCCTGAAATTGGTGAAGAAGAGCTTAAGAATGTTGTTGAAGCAGTTAAAAGTGGATGGGTTAGCAGTAGGGGCAAGTTTATCGAAGAATTCGAGAATTCATTCGCCAAATACGTTGGCGTAAAACATGGTATCGCTACATCAAACGGTACAGCAGCCCTTCATCTCGCTTTAGCTGCTTTAAACATTGGCGAAGGGGATGAGGTTATAGTTCCAGATTTAACGTTTGCAGCAACTATAAATGCTGTAATATACGTGGGTGCAAAGCCAGTTATAGTGGACATAAACCCAGATTACTGGTGCATTGACCCCGATAAGTTAGAGAAAGCCATTAATCCAAATACTAAAGCGGTAATACCCGTGCATTTGTATGGTCACCCATGCGACATGGACGCTATAATAGAGATAGCTTCAAAACATAACCTGTATGTTATTGAAGATGCTGCAGAAGCTCATGGTGCAGAATATAAGGGTAAGAAGGTTGGCTCCTTCGGCCACATATCATGTTTCAGCTTCTACGGTAATAAGATAATAACCACGGGAGAAGGAGGCATGTGCCTAACAAACGACAAGGAATTGGCTGAAAAAATCAGAATTCTAAGAGATCATGGCATGAGTCCGACAAAAAGGTACTGGCACGACGTGGTCGGCTTCAATTATCGTATGACAAACCTTCAGGCAGCCTTAGGCTTAGCCCAACTGGGCAAGATAGAAAGGTTTATTGAAAGAAAGAGGGAAATAGCTAAAATCTACGCGGATGAGCTGTCTTCAATAGAAGGTATTATACTGCATCCGGAAATGCCTTGGGCCAAATGCACCTACTGGTTTTATTCCATTTTAATAGACGATAGGAGAGTGAAAACGTCAAGAGACGAGCTTGCAGAAAAACTTGAAGAAAATGGTGTTGAAACAAGAAAATTCTTCTACCCACTACATGAAATGCCAATATACCGAAAATATGCGAACTCCACATACCCTATATCGTCGAAAATTTCTAAGCAAGGGCTTAATCTACCATCGAGTGTAAAACTTTCAGGAGAAGACATAAAGTATATTGCTCAAAAGATCAAAGAAACAGTCATCTGATAGAAGATCCAAGAGGTTGAATAGAGTTTGGCAAGAAAGCTAAAGGAAGAAGGCTTCATCCCTGACACCTTATACAATAAGATAGTAGAATGCATGCCTATTCCCTGTGTAGAAGCTATCATAGTTAAAGATGGAGCACTTCTATTTTTAAGAAGGAGAAATAGTCCTGCTAAAGGGCAATGGTGGTTTCCTGGAGGGAGAATTAGAAAGGGAGAATCCATTGAAGAGGCTTTGCTTAGAGAGGTTAAAGAGGAAACTGGACTGACTGTAAAAAAATGCAGGCTTGTAAACGTTTATTCCAGAATTTTTCCTGAAAGGCATGATATAACAATAGTCTATTTGTGCGAATGCAATGGGGGAGAGGTTAAGTTAAACGCTGAACATTCAGAATTCAAATTTCTTAAAGAATTGCCTGAAGACATTCATCCATACCTGCTCGAGGCGATCCAGGATTCAGGCTGGAATCCAAAATAAAGAATATTTTACTTAACAGTAAAAACTAGTACTAAACTTCAGTTTCAAGCAAAAATCTAGTAAGGACTCTTAGGACCATTCTATGTATCTATTGTATCTGAAAAATAGAAATAGACTCTTTCGTTCCAACATTGGTTTCTTTCCATATCACATTAACTACATGTATGTTAATGGATTAAAGTGTTTAATCAATGGAAGGGTTTAAGGTGAAGGCTATAATAGTGGGATGTTGTTCAATCGCTTAAGGTGCGCAGGTCCCTCTTTCAGCCTCATGTTTTCCATAGATATGTGAAGACCGAGTGATTCTTAAAATATACGATGGCCAAGTTCTAAGCAGGCTTTAAAGAGCGGTGTAGCTATGTCTTCAAATTCTCGCGAGGGGCTTCTGGCGGTTGCTGAGGAGACTGCTGGTGGCATCTTCCATCTTTTCTGGGGCGGCAGCCTTGCAACTGTTCTTTCCGCTGTCTGCGCAATACTGGTGGCTAGGCTTCTCGGTCCAGAGTTGTATGGAGTGTACTCGCTGGCCTTGATTGTTTCCAGTTTTCTCATGCTTTTCACCGACTTTGGGGTAAGCCAGGCTCTTACACGTTTTATAGCCCATCACATGTCTAGAGGTGAGCAGGGTCATGTGATCCCTCTTCTTAGGACGGGTTTGGGGTTCAGTCTGGCAACGTCCCTTATCATATTTTCTGTGGGCTTCATCCTCGCCGACCAGCTTACAAACCTTCTTGTGAGCAGGCCTGGAATGGTTTACTTGGTGAGGCTTACCTTGATCCTTGTCGTACTTCAGCCGCTTTCCACGCTCA
>Ga0207433_10005709_pt1 | contig 22015 bp, 11 predicted proteins | sample YelNatPaOPGAMG01_FD_187559 | JGI IMG/M metagenome (GOLD analysis project Ga0207433, IMG submission 187559) | Hot spring thermophilic microbial communities from Obsidian Pool, Yellowstone National Park, USA - OP-RAMG-01 (SPAdes) (version 3) | ecosystem: Environmental > Aquatic > Thermal springs... | reverse complement strand
GACCTGCATCTGCAATAGGTTGAAGATTTGAATCGGGCTTGGCAAATAGACCCAAATATCTACAATTAGGCAGTGAACTACCCATGTACGTGTAAATGTGTTTTGTAGTATCGAGAGTTCCCGAAAGAGGCGTCCAATCTGTCAAATAGTAGAAAAGAGTAATAGTAGATTCGTTTATTGTGTTAAGATTAACTAACGAATAATCGACAGTGATTTTTACCTCGTCCCATACAATATTCGATTGGAAAATCAAAGCAATAAGCCCCAGGGAAACATAATCTATAGGAGCATCCCCTGCATCAGTAATGGATTCAAGCAAGATTGTGCCATTGCCACAACCTATGCCGTTGATTGTTAACCAATCGAGCGTTCCAAGAATATCCTTAGTAACTCGGATTGTTGATGTCGATGTCGAATTTACATTTATTCCATCAGATACCTCGAATTTATAATTGTGTATCCCTGAAGATAAATTTGTTTTTAAGAAGTATGTTTTACCATCTGAATATGTTAAATCGGTTTCATCTTTAGGGTGCATGTCTCTTTTCGCATCGTCGATAATTACCCAAACGTACTCGGGAGGAGAGTTTTCAAAATCTTTATATTCGCAAACAAATTCAAATTCTGTTTCTATATCCCCAGACTGAGGAGTTACATATCCCGATATCTCAGGCGAAAAGTCATGTTCTATAATTACCAAAAGGTAGGTTGTATTCACATACGTAATATCGTCAAGAGAACGCACATCGACCTTAAAAGAGTATTCTCTTGCCTCTATCGATACAGGCACAGATATCGTGATGTTTACAAAATCAAAAGCGCCAAAATCGAGACCTATGTTATTCTTATCAGAAGATACAGTGAACGAAGAATTCCCAGTTATGGAAATCGAATATCTGTCAAATACATTCCCTTTATTTTCTAATTTTAGTTGGAAGATTGCAGAACCTCCTTTGTGAGTTATATTTGTAGGCTCTGGGCATTCTATATTAACTTCTCTTAATGGTGGAATAAGTATCGAAATTCCCGCAAAATTGTTTGCCTCGTTTTGGTCAGAGGAAGATGTGATATTTACATTTGCATATAGAAGACCTGCGGTAATTGGATGCCATTCTTCGAATAACACCTTTGCCGTGGTTCTTGGCGATAAACTTCCTATATTCTGCGAATTTTCGAAAAATTCCACTCCTGTTGAATTCACAATTTTGCAATATAAACTTGAGGAATCGACCTCTTCAGTCCCCACATTTGTTATAGACGCATATATAAAATAACTTGCACTTGAACCCAAGCCTGTATCCAAGCCTGAAGGAACTGCATACATGCTAGATACCGCCAAATCTTGTATTTCTCCGCCAAGTATCTTCGCCGAAAGTTCGTTATTCAATGTATTTCCTCCATGCTCGGTTGACTGACTTATTACTCTTACAACATACGAACCTGCTGCAACAGTCCATGTGAAATGAACGATACCTGATTCAGACGGTAGTAAGGAAATATATGTAGAATCACTATAAACCTCCAAGCCAAGCATGTTTTCGACAATTAACTCAACCTGTGAACTTCCAAACACATTACCAAGATTCTTTATTGTGGCATTTATATTCAAATTGAAGCCTGCAGGGTATCTTACATTCGTTATTCCAAGGAAAGATATTGTATTCGATAATATCTCATTCCGAATACCAGATGCCAATTTTGAAATTTCGAAAGAAAATATTACGCATCTGTAACTTTCACCTTCGATTTGTACTCCTGCGGCATTTGCAAAATTAAGGTTTGCATGTCTAAAACAGCATATACCTTGTGGGCTAAGAATAGAAAGGGTTGAGGAATTTTCAACTAAAAATGCTGGAACGCTTATTTCGCCTATGGTATCCTTAACAGAAAGGATTGCAGAATTTGAAAGGTTCGAGACATGTTCAACTTTGAAATAATTTCTCATCAATTCCATATCTGCCAATGAGAGATAATATGCCGATGCAGCACCATAAATAACAGCCCTCCCGCCATGCGAAAGGTATGTCTTAAGGTTTCTTGCAATACTTGCATTTTGGCTATCAAGTGGTTTATTGACTGAAAAGACTACTATAGAGTAGGTATCAAGAAGATGCGAGGTAGGCACTCCATATTCGGAGACATTCCAAACATCGCATTGTAAACCTGCATTTTCTATAGAAGATTTAACTTCCTCGTAACCTGAGTTAGGGGTTGAGCCCAAGCCAAAATCTATGATGAGCACACAGGGGTAGGTAGGAGTGTTTAGTGAAATTCGAGTAACTGCAAAATCCATTATGTTTATGAATTTTATTGAAAAATTAGCAAAATCATTTTGAGAGTTTGAATCGCCTGGTAATATGACCTGTGCGGTAAATTGGATGGTATCCTCGAATGGTGGAACAAATGTAAAATTGATTGTGGTAATCTCTGATGGATTAAGTGGACCCGGAGATGTTTTGCTTTCTGAAGAGATGGTTACAAATCGAGTTCCATTAACACGAATGTTGTCTATTAGCCAACCGTAAGTAGAGCCTGAGGTAGAAGAATGGAATTTGAATCTAATACGCACATTTGAAGAAATGTAAGGCAAAAGGTTAAGAGATACATGTGTCCAGGAAAGAACATCAGTAACATTTAGAATTTCAGTCCAGGTAGTTCCTCCATTCGATGAAACTTGGACAGAGCCATGGTCTCCCGAAAGCACATCGCATCTATGGTCAAACGAAAGTTCTGCATAGATAAAGTTCGATAAGTTCAAAGGCGGTGAAAGAAGACTTTGTTCGGTAAGATTACGATAGTTCCCCGTGGAATCAGAACATACCCAAGCCGGTGAAGAAGTGTATGAATTCTGTTCGATATGCCAGAAATTACCAGTTGGAAGATAGCACGGTGTGAACTTCATAGTTCCTTCTGCATCGTCGAAAAAGATTACATTTTCTCCATCAGATACATTTATATCGTCGATAAACCAACCTGAATATCCACTTACTCCTGCATCGTCAGAGGTAAAAACAAACCTAAAGGAGATTTTCAATCCGATGTATGCAGAGAGTGGGAATTCGGCTTGGACCCATCCCCCAGAATCGCCACCGAATACAGGCGTGTTATCAGGCGTATAGTGATTTGTCGTGCCCGAAACTGAATTGTATCCTCCAATAGGTGTGATTTGGACCCATTCTCCGAGCGCATCTTTTACTTGGATGTATCCTCCATCATGGCCATTTTCAGTCGAATAGGTATGCCAAAAAGTAAGTTTTGGAGATGTAGTTCCTGCTAAATCTATTTCGGGCGAGATAAAAGAATCGTCGTTGTTGTTCCCATATGATGTGGTGCTTAATTTTGAGGCGTAAGAATAAGTTCCTGAGTGAACTGGCGAAGTCCATTTTTTCCAATTGCTTGTTCTATTCGTTAAGTCTTCAAAAGACCAAGATACTGCACCTGGAATGCCGCTATCTTCTAATAATACGGGAGAATCCGAGATGTAAGATGTTAGATTTACCTTGAAATTCGAAGCAGGAAGATTACCCAAATTTGTTATTTCGACTGTGATATTAGTTTGGACAGCAGGTTGAGTGGCATTAGGTCTTGCAGATATGCGTAGGTCATTATCGTAAATTGGTGTGTAGATTGTAAATGAGTAGTTTATGTAATTATTTGTAAGAATCAAATCGTTAGGTACAGAAACATTCAAAAAATAATTTCCATCGGATGCGCTCCATGCTGCAAAATTAGCATATGTGTGCCCACCTGCAGGGATAGTTATCGTTACAGAATCTGAAAATACAAGAGAAAAAGTTTCGCTAATTATAGACAAGGAAACCTCGACATTTTTATCTACATTTCCTGAATTCGAAAGATTTGCAAAGATTGCATAATTGCCTGATTGATAATATCCTTCAGAAACCATTGGACCTACTGAATTAACAGATATATCATTTATTTGTCTTGTTTGTGTAGTATTGGATGATATTGTATTTGGTGTTGTTATGACTAAGAGTAACAGAAAGGCAGATATCTTTACAAAAAGTTCTGCACGAGGGAAATGCGATTGCTTATGTATAGGCTTGGAAGTGGGGTACATAAAACTCACCTATTTGTGTTATCAATATACATGTTATCATTCATAAGTTTTTCTTGGCTGGCAATCCAAGAAGAAAGCATTCAAAGTGTCATCCAAAGGTTAATAGTATCAAACGTTATATGGCTGTTAAAACATATCGGTACATATACGAAAAAGTTGCATGGATGTGGGATTATGTCTAAAGAGAAGATGCAGGTCTCAATAAAGAGAGTGCCAACTGGGATTCCAGGCTTGGACGACCTTATCGAAGGTGGTTTTCCTGAAGGGAGCGTAAATGTGGTATCAGGTCCTGCAGGGGGTGCAAAATCTTTATTTTCAATGTCATTTCTATACAATGGTATAAAAGAATATAATCAAGCCGGATTATACATCTCACTCGAAGAATCGAAAGAAAATCTGCTAAAAGCAATGGCATGTTATGGAATGAACATTCCAAAATACGAAGATGCAGGCAAACTCTTTGTAGTTGATCTTGGAGGAATGGCAAGGGAGGGTGTAGGCTATAAAGAGGACCTTGAGCGAAAACTTGTTGGGTTTGAAACTTTAACGAATTTTATAACTGTCTTTCTTGCAGCAACACCCGTGAAGCGCATAGTGATAGATTCCATAACTGCAGTTGGATTATATTACAAATCGCTCGAGGAACTTCGACAAGAAATGTTTAGATTCGTGCGTTTCCTAAAGGAATCGAAAGTAACTGCAATTCTAATTACAGAATCTACTACACAATCTGGAGAGACTACAAGATATGGTATTGAGCAATTTGTAGCAGATTCATTTATAGTCCTTAGTTATGAGAAGAAACAAGGTGAGTTTAGAAGGGCAGTCTCGGTTCTCAAGATGAGAATGACCAAGCACGACTCGGGGACACACCCCTTTTTAATAACGAGCAGTGGAATAGAAGTATCCTCTGAAATTGAGTTATAATATAAGTTATAATAGTTGTAATCTTTGGAGTATAGCAAGATAGTGCAGAACCTATATCGATTAAAAGGGGTCTAATTGTAGAAGTTAAAGAAGTCCTTTTGCTTTGAGGCGAAAGATAAGAATAAATTGGATATAATAGTATAACTATTACCTATTTGGAGTTAAATTGAGAACATGGGAGAGACTTTGCAGGTTGAATCAAAGAACATGCGAATATATGCAGGTATTAACGGACTAAACACTCTGATAGAAAATGGGATACCTAAAGGATATTCAGTTATACTGCAAACACCCTCCGGACCTGAACGTGATTTGTTCGTAGCAGGATTTATCAAAGAGGGTATTCAATCCGAAGATTGTGTGATTGTAACATTATCTATGAATTCCCCTGATGAGTTCAAAATACAGTTAGGTAATTTTGGGCTAACAAAAGAGAAGATGGAAGAATACGAGTCTAAAGGTAAATTAAGGATACTCGATTGGTATTCATTTAAGAATGAAAGAATCCAGGGTATTGAGGAATTAGGGTCGATAATAAAGTGTTCTAAGGCTCTTACCAATGTAGAGATTGCGATAAATAAGATTCTTCGTGGTATCGAGGGTAAGAGCACACGAGCAATAATGGATGTTTTATCACCTGCATTAAAAGTATTTGATTTTGAAACTGTTTATAAATTTGCGCAGACAATAAGAGCGAAGTTTAAGAAGGAAGGGGTTACTGCGCTCTTTATCATCGATAGAGATATGCACGAATCTCGCACATTGTCATCTTTACATAGGGTTTTTGATGGCGTGATAGATATCGAGCGAGAAAGGATAGGAAACAAATTATCCTCGAAACTTGGGATACTTTCTATGAGTGGGACCTTTTTTGTTCCTGAATATAGAGAACTAAAACTTACAAAAGAGGGCTTGGAGATTATTCCTTCTCAAGATGAAAAAAAAGTTGAAGATAAATTCGAAGATAAGATAGAGGTCAAATTAGAAGACGATACGATAGAGATTCCAGATGAAGTTGTTGCTCCACCTATAAGAGCAAGGGAGATGAGAAGACAACTCCCAGAAGAAAATGGATATATGGAATTGGATATCGGCTTGGATAATGCAGGAGTAGGTGGATACAAGGAAGATGAAGAGGAGATGATAAAAGCGCTATCTGTGTTTTCTTCTGTGCTAAATCCTAAAGTAAAGAAAGAATATGCCGGAGAGAAAGAAGAGATTGAGATGCAAAAAGGACAGATAAATGCATATAAAGAGAAAGGTTATGATGTGTCCTATTTGCAAGGTGCGTTAAAGCTAGATGCGAAACTTCGACAGAAGGCGTTTGATGATTTTGCGGATTTTGTAAAGAAGACGGAAGCGCTTGATGTGGAGTTAGAAGAGTTGGAAAGAAGTGGTCGTGTAAGCGAAGAGCCATATAAGTCAGATGTATCGGCAATTCGGGCAACTTTAAAGATATATGATAAGTTTTCTGAAACGCAAGAGAGACTATCAGAATTAAAAAAGAAATTGGAAGAGAAATTGCATGCAAGCAAAGAAGAGAAGAAGAAGGCACTTGAGGCATATATTGAAAAGATGGAAAAATGGCGTAAAGAAGGTTACAATGTGTCAGTCCTTGAGAAGGCGCTAAAGGGAGATTTTGATACAATCTCGGTTTCATTTTCAAGGTATGAGAAATTCATAAAGATATCTGAAGAGTTGAACGATAAACTATCGAAGATGGATATAAGAGGAATGCGAGTAAATGCTGCCATGATAAAGGCAAAACTGAAAGATTACGAGAAAATAAGCGAAGTTGTAAAGGATTTTGCAGATTTAGTAGCAAAAGCAAAAAGTATGAAAGAGAAAAAGGAAGAGAATAAAGAAAAGAATTAACTCAAAGAATTAATTTATAAATTTTATGAATTACCTAAGAAGATTTTTGAGAATTTCAAGGATTTCGTCTGCTACTTCTTCTTGTTTTTTTGTGGCATCTATGGTTCTAATCCTCTTTTCGTTCTGTGCAAGTTTGAGGTAATTGTTATGTACCTTACGAAGATACTCAATCTTCTCGAATTTTGACAAGCCATTGTTCCTCGTGGTTACGCGTTTTAGACAGAATTCAGGTTCTGCAATTAGGAGAAAGGTAATATCAGGGACAATCCAGAAAGGTTTATGACAATCGATAAGGAATTTTATAGGGTCTTCGATTAGAGATTCAAGAGCCACGCCTTGATATGCAAACGAGGAATCTGCATATCTGTCAGAAATAACTATGTTCCCTTCTTCTATCTTTTTCTTTATTTCTGAGCAGTGTGTTGCTCTATCCGCCATGAATAGGAATGCTTCAGTGAATGGAGAAACAGGCTCTTCATGGCTTTTACGAACTGCATTTCCAAGCCAGGTCTTTGTGGGTTCACATGTTAACCAGACTTTATATGAACGTGATAATCTATCGGCAACGAGCCTTGCGGCAGTGCTTTTACCCGACCCGTCAATTCCTTCAAAAGTAATGAACCGTCCATTTCCCATTGTTTGCCCAAAGGAGCATGCAGTTAGTTAATTAAAACCTTTCCGAAAGTGAATAAGGGTAATAAATAAAGGGATAACCTTTCTAAGATTTAACGAACTTTAGATAATCTATATTTTCGAGTTTGGAAAGTTTATCAATCATTTCGTTTATTCTTTTTGCCTCGCCCTGAACTACGAATATGTTCATGCATCTTTCAGAATTAAGATGGTTATGTATCTGTGTTTTTATGAGGTCTTGGAATTTATGATGGACTATAGAAATCTCATTTGCAGTATGTTCGCCGTTAACTACCATTATTATTCCTTCGATTTTACCAACCATGCCCTTGCGCTCATTCCTTTCAGAGATAAGCATACGCAGAGCAGTGCGAAATACCTCAGACCTACCTGAGAAACCCAACTCTTTCTGAATCATCTTTAAGTCTTGTAAATTTTGCTCGTTCAAGGATATGCTCACTACTTTGTTTTTCTTAACTTTGTTTGGCATATTTCGTAATTGTTAATAACAGTATAAATATATTTGCAAAGAATGTTAATAACAAAAGTTTATTTTCTAGTAATTTATTACCAAGGTCTATGCCTAAAGTTCCTAGTGAACTGGATAATATAGGTGCAAAGAAAATGGATGCAAAAAAGGTAAAATTCAGAACTTACGTATATAGTTTGTTAATTGTAACATTAATCCTTGCCTCAGTTTTTGTAATATATGTAACAAATCCGAGGTTTAACTTTAACCTAAACGACGATAGATTTGAAGTTGTTGCGAGTTTTTATCCGCTCTACTTTTTCTCGAAGGAGATAGCAGGCGATAAAGGTGATGTTTCCATGCTTATACCTGATAATGCAGAGCCACATACCTGGGAGCCCAAGCCATCGGATATAATGAAGGTTGACAAAGCAGATGTGTTTGTGTATAATGGTGCAGGGTTCGAGCCTTGGCTTGGAGATTTGCTCAAAAGTAGTCAGAATAAAAAACTTATCTTGGTAGATACAAGTATAGGTATGGAACTGCAACTTATGCCTGAATACGATGAGGTCTTTTCGAATGCCTCAAATGTATTATCCTTTGGTCCATATAAAGAAATAAATTTTTCGAATGAAGAGATGCCATATTTAGAATATTCCACATGCGGAAATATCTCTATATCTAATGAAACAAATGGGAACAAGACTTTAATTCGCATATATGTAGATAGTGAGCATGCAGGCTTGGAGCATTTCTTATTCCTGTCATACAACATAACTGCAAGATTATACTTCGAAAATGGCATCTGTATTGATGCAAAAAATGATTTTAAAGATGTGATTGGATATCCTACGATTAAGCGAGCATTTGAGTATGTCCTACCATCAGGAAATTACACCCTTGAACTTGTGCCTAATCCTATAAATAGAATGCAAGTTGTTCTTCTTGCAATTCATGATGGTACCGAAGAACAAGAAGAAGGAAGTCACGAAGAGCATCAACATACACATGAGCATATAACAGACCCGCATTTCTGGCTTGACCCTATAAGAGCACAAATGCAGGTTGATAACATCCTTGCAGGGTTTAAGAAAGCAGACCCTAAAAATTCAGAATACTACGAATCGAATGCTTTTGTATTAAAAAACAGACTTGAAACTCTACACAAAGATTATCTTGAAGGACTGAAAGGTAGGCAGAAAAACGACATTATAACAACTCATGAAGGGTTCAATTACCTTGCAAAGAGATATGGTTTCAAAGCACATGCTGCGATTGGAATATCTGCGGACGAGCAACCTAGCGCACAAGACCTTGCTAGATTGACTGAACTTGTAAAAAGCCTTAATTTGAAATACGTATTTTCAGAGCCAATATACTCAGATGCAGTGATTGAAACAATCGCAAGAGAAACAGGCGTTCAGATACTTGTGCTTGATGGTGTACATGGTAGAACAGGCATGCATGCAAAGATGGACTATTTCGAAATCATGTATGCAAACCTAGAATCTCTTAAGAAGGGCTTGGAGGTTCAGTAAAATAGTAAACTATTAAACAAAGGTGCAAACACATGGTTGAAAATATGGTTGAAAATAAAATTGATAATATTAAAGATAAGATAATAGAAGTTGAAGGATTAACAGTCAAATATGATGGTAATACGGTTCTTGACGATATTTCATTCGAGGTTCGCAGAAAAGATGTTATTGGAATAGTAGGACCTAACGGGGGCGGAAAGACAACTTTGTTAAATTCAATACTTGGAAACATTCCTGTTTATTCTGGAAAAATAAGACTTTTCGGCTTGGATTTGCAAAAGTTCAGAGATTTTCATAAAATAGGTTATGTCCCTCAGAATGCAATTCATTTTGACCCCATCTTTCCTGCAACTGTGGAGGAGATTGTGTCTTTAGGTTGCATAACAAGGAAAAAGTTAGGCAGACCTCTTAGTTCAGAAGACAAGAAAGGAGTATCACATGCACTTGAACTTGTGGACCTTTATGATTTAAGAAAAAAGAAGATTTCTGAACTTTCAGGTGGGCAGAAACAAAGGGTATTCATAGCAAAAGCAATAGTTCGGAAACCTGAACTCCTTGTATTAGACGAAGCGACCGTGGGCTTGGATATCTGTATCCAAGATCAATTTGTTAAACTTCTAAAATTGCTCAAAAAAGAGATGGAGATTACAGTGATGATGGTCTCACACGACCTTTCGGGCGTATTCTGCCAAGCCAATAGACTTTTCGTAGTTAATAAGAAACTGTATGTCTCAGAATTAAATGAAAATACAGATGCTGAAAAGGTGCTAAGAGAAGCCTATGGCAGGCATTTCACATTCATGTTCCATCATGACCATGCTAAATGTATAGGTGAATAAAAAGGTAAAAAGGTGATTAAATGGCTGATTTTGCAGATTTGGCTCTTATGTTCGGATATGCATTTTTTCAACGTGCATTTATTGCAGGGATATGCGCTGCAATCCTCTGTTCAGTTTTAGGTGTGTTCATAGTTCTTCGTCGTGCATCCTTAATTGGTGAAGGTATTGCACATCTCTCATTTGGTGGGATTGCTCTCGGCTTGGTAATCTCAATCTATCCATTTTACACTGCACTTGTTCTTGCCCTCTTCGGAACTCTTGCAATATCTTTTCTTCATAGAAAAAGGATTGTTTATTCAGAGACTGCAATAGGTATAATTTTCTCGTTCGGTCTTGCCTTAGGCGTAGTTCTTGCAAGCATCTCAGGCGGGTTCAACGTAGATTTATTCAGTTATCTTTTTGGAAGCATATTAACAGTATCTGAGGAAGACATATATTTTATAATAATTCTTACCTTATTTGTTCTTGGGTTCGTTATCCTATTTTACAAAGAGATGCTTCATATTACATTCGATGAACAAGGTGCAAGGTTATCTGGCGTCCCGGTCGATATTTTCGAAATTGTGTTTAATCTATTAATTGCTCTTTGTGTTGTGGTATCAATCAAAATCATAGGTTCTCTACTCGTCTCCTCTCTTCTAATTACACCTGCTGCATCAGCCATGCAATTTTCAAAATCTTTCAAAGGAACGATATCGCTAAGTCTACTTTTTGGTATCTTCTCAGTTTTTGCTGGCTTGGTATTTTCTTTTATTTATGATATTGCTACAGGGGGCGCTATCGTGCTATTAAGCATTATTCTTTTTACAATCTCTGCAATTACCACTAAGATTTACAAATCGTTCTCAAATCAAATTAAAAATAAGATAATCACATAACATTCCAAAATGAAGATAATCTGAACTTATGATAACGTATGATAACAAAAAAACTATAATGTAACAAGTTATTAGCGAATACAATGACCTCAAAAAAAAATGATGATAAATGGGGATTCAAAGAGGCAGTTCAGTTTTATAAAGAGGAATTGAAGAATCTTCCAAAAGACGCACCTGTAAAAGATAGAGTTAAAATTACATTGAAATTAGCAGACACTTGCGCGGGTAATGGAGACTGGGACGACGCACTTAAATATTATTTGGAATGTCTTAACTTCAATGAGGGGATAGAAGCAAAGGAGACTGCAGATGTATTCAGGAAAATAGGAAAAATCCATTCTGAAAGGAGCAAGTGGGAGCAGGCAAAAAAGGTACTTGACAGAGCAATTACTTTAGGTAAAGAGTGTAATGATGAGCGTTTGTGTGAATCATATAGGTATCTTGGTAGAGTGTATTGGCGAACAGGAGATTCTGAAAGAGCAATAGAGTATCTCAATATTGGCTTGGAGAATGCAATGGCACATAACAATGACGAAGTAGTTTCTGCAATTTACATAGACCTTGGAAATGTTTTTGGCGAGATCGGAGATAGGGCAGAGGCTCTTGAGTATTACGAGATGGCAAAGAAAAAACTCGAAACAACTGGAAATATGTTCGACATGTGCAGAGTTTACAACAACATCGGAGACATATATCTAAAGACAAATGAACTTCAAAAAGCAAAAGAGAATTTCGAAAAATGCATAGAGATTGCTGAAAAGACAAAGAATACGAGACTTCTTGGTTATGGCTTGATGAATGCAGCAGAGACGTGCGCAAAACTTGGTGAGTTGGAGAATGCTGAGAAGTATGCAAAGGAGGCACTAAAGATATTCAAGAAACTCGATGAGAAATATATGATTGCAAGTTATTATACAATTATGGGAATCATTGGAGTAAAAAAAGGGTCATGGGCTGATGCTGAAAAGGCTTTTAACGAATCAATTTCTATTTTTGAAAAGATAAATATACCGTATTATAAAGCGATAGCATATTTTGAATTAGGAAAGATGTTCAAATACAAAGGAGAATTAGAGAACGCACGAAAGAACTTTGAGCATTCTTTGGCGATTCTCGAATCCCTGCGCGCCTCTACCGAATGCGAAGATGTAAAAAAGGAACTAAACGAATTAAATTGAAAGATTAGATTTTTTTGATTATATTCTTTGGATTTTATGTGATTTGTCTTCAAAATACCAGGAACTTATTTATATTATGTAACTAATTTTTGTTTGGTGTATTCATGAAAGCCCAAGCCAAGAGCGTTTGGTTTGCTTTGCTAATGGTAACTTTTTTGTTTCTTTCTTTAGGAATTAAGGAACTTGTTCTCTATTCTGATATTCAATTCAATGAAGATTTAGAAAACATAAAAATAAAAGAAATACGCGAGAGTAAAGAAAGTAGGATGGGAACGCCGGTAGAATATGCAAGTATATATAGAAATCTAGGGCATGGTACCGATATTGGATTATACGATTCCCTTGTGGTGAAGAATGTTGATGATGACATGGAAAAAGAGGTTATTTTTGGAAATGCCCAGGGATATGTGCATGTTCTCGAATATAATGGCGAGGATACAACAGACCAATGGGTATCTGATAAGAAAGACAAGACAACGCATGCGGTTGCAGTAGATGACATAGATAAAGATGGAAGAATGGAGATTGCATTTACAACGAATACCGGCTTGGTGCATATATACGAATGGAACGGCACCTCTTTCGCATGGAGATGGACATCTACACCACTTGGAAGTGGAACAAGCGTTAATCCGTACAAGACAGTTATTGCAGATACAAATTCTGACGGAATAAATGAGATTATTGTAGGAGTAAAAGACGGTCGTATAATAGGATTTAACGGCTCGAATCCGTCATCTACAGTAGGTGAGCCGAACTCATGGACGATTACAAAAGGACAGTTGCCTTACGGTATACTTGTTACAGATTGCGAATACGATGGAAAGAAAGAAATTATCGTAGGGTTCGATGCAGGGGACGTTTATATTTTTAATGGCTTGGACAAGAGCGTGCGAGCCTATTCGGATAGGCTTGGGGGAGAATCTTTTGGACTTTCAGTAGGCGATATCGATAAAGATGGGTTCAAAGAACTTGCAGTTTCAGGCGATAAATGCGTATATTTCTTTAATTTATCGAACCTAGACCTTGATAATTCAGGCAATTGGACAAGCGCGGATGCGAAGTTTCAAACGCCGAACGTCCAGTCGAACATGTATGCGATTGAACTTGCAGATGTTGATAACGACGGTGAGATTGAACTTATATGTGGTGGTGGGACTGCCTCAAGTGGTAAATTGTATATATACACGTGGAACGGTAGTGGACTTGAACAGACTTTTGAACCTTTTGTTGACGATTGTGAGATAACTTCGATTGTTGTAGATGATATAAACAACGACCTTGCAAACGAATTAGTTTTTTCTGACTCGTTCGGTTTTATGTATGTATGTTCGTGTACACAAGATGGGATTGAGTTACTTTGGGGTCTTAATTCTGTATTTTCAGAACCCTTCGGCTTGGTTGTTTCAGATATAGATAACGATTTAGCTAATGACCTTGTTGTTGGCACAGGTTCTGGATATGTCGAAGTGCTCAATTTATATGTTGAAACATTAGGTTTTGAACAAATTGCCTATTTTTCAGAAGATTATGGCACTGATATGTTTGGAATAAAGGTTATAGATATAGACCTTGATGGAAATGTGGAATTTATAATAGGAAGTGGAAGTAGTAAGGTTTTGATAATAGAGCCTGATGTCTCTACAGGGAGTTTTAATTTAGAATGGGTAATGGAACTAATGGCATCGTCATCTTTTGCGTTAGATGTAGGCGATGTAAATGGAGATGGAATAAAAGAGATTATAGTTGGGGATTCAGATGGGTATATGTATATATGGCGTTATGCGCCTGGAAGCGGTGAAGGTACACCACCAAATTATGCCCGTGTATGGAAGTCAGAAGACCTTGGGGAAGGCATAAACTTTATCCATGCCGAAGATATAGATAACGATGGTAACGCAGAGATAATATCAGGGAATGCTAATGGAACTGTGCAGATTATAGAATATCTCTATAATGAGGATTCATATTCAGTTACCTGGACAAGTCCCCGTCTTGGAACTTTATCTACTGCAAGTGCAACATGTATAGATGTGTGCGATTATGATAAAGATGGAATATTGGAGTTTGTTGTTGGTGAGAATCATGGATACATCTGCATTTTTGATTCTAAAACGCATATCCAGGAATATCAGTTAAGGCTTGGAACTTCTAAGATTTGTGGAATTAGGGTTTATGATTTGGATTTAGATGGTGTGAACGAAATCCTTGCATGCGCAAATACCGGCTTGGTATATTCTTTTAGTTTAAAGAATGGATATAAACTGGAATGGCAATCAGATAGTATTGCCGAAAGCGCAGGTAGTCAGAATTCAATTTATGTTTCTGATATAGACGATGATGGAAGTGTAGAAGCAATAATTTCTGCTTCAGGATACATATACATATTCAGATTTGCAATATATCATAACAATCCACCGGCTATTGTTTCGGCAACGCCAAATTCTCATTCTTGTATAATCAACGAACCTGAGTCTCAACAATTCTCTATAACAGTTACAGATGCAGACAACGACCCAATTAGATATAAATGGTTCAGAAATGGAACTGAGATTTCGTTGAATTCAAATACCTATCTCCTTACTACAAACTACACTTCTGCGGGGTTTTTTGTTCTTCGAGTAGAGGCTTGGGATAACGATACTTTTGCATCTTGGAATTGGACGGTAACTATAATCGATGTTAATCCGCCACCTGTAATCGAAAGTTATTCGCCTGCAAGCGATAAAAATATAGATGAAGGGAGTAGTGTTAATTTTGAAGTTAGTGCGAGCGATGCGAACGACCCGACTTTGTACTATACTTGGTATCTTGATGGAATTGTAGTTCTTACAGGACCCTCTGAAAGACAATATACCTATAATGCTGTAAAGTATAGTTCAGCAGGTATGCATACTATAAGAGTTTCAGTTACTGATGGAGATGATATGAATATAGTAGAGCATTCTTGGAGTGTAATAGTGAATAGGCTTGCAGGTATTGAACTCCAAGGTCCAGCAGGACAAAATGTTTCTGCAGGTAAAACCGTAGTATACACATTCGTTCTGAAAAATACAGGCACTGGGAAAGACTCATTTAAGATAAATGCAAGTTCGAGCAACAATTGGACTTTGCAAGTATCAGTAAGTAACACGCCTGAGATGAATGCGAACGAGACAAGGAGCATCTTAGTTTCTATCACTGTTCCTAAGAACCTTAAAAAGAATACTGTAGATTTACTTCAATTAACCGCAACCTCAAATTATAGGAATATGATTACAAAAACAGTTTCTGTATCTACTGTGGGAAAGGCAAAGGTGATTTCTGACGAAGGGAATAATATATTTGTAATAATTCTTGCAATTATCATCATGCTTATAGTCCTCGTATTACTATTTTTGTGGGCGAGAAGGAGAGCAAAAGTAACTACGCCTATAAGAACAGAGTATGCTCAAGGTTCTCAATCACCTCAAGGTTATTCTACACAAAACCAATCTAAACAAGATAATTTTCAAGTTGAATCTCAAGATAATATACAACAAAAAGCCGAACAAAAGCCAGAAGAGAGAATCAGCGAAAGTAACGAAAACCAGGGTATGAAGATTAAGGGAAAGTTTCCAGAAGGTTATGTTCCAGGTCCTTACATTCCCCAAGGTTCACAATCTAATATTGGGCAGGCTAGTATGAATCAATCTTCTGATAATCCAGATACGCAGAAGAAATAACCCAATGGATAATTTGTATCCCTAAATTACTTCCCCTCGGAGAAAAGCAAAAGTTCTCTTGGAAAAATGATGAAACTAAACAAGAAAAAGTAAGGTAGAGCACAAGAGAGATGGAGAATAGAGAACAATTATTACAATCAGTCAGCATAGACATCTCATCAAAAAAAATACATTCTACATTTCTCTACTATATCTTAAAAAGATACAAAAGAGGTAGTTTCAACATGTTCTCGATTTTTCGAGAGGAACTAATTTCAGGAGAGTACAAAAACCAGACTTAACCACCAGACTCAATCAAAAGATGCACAGGGCGGTCCAGAAAAACTATTATTATTAAATGCAATATACTTTTAATGAGCATCGACCCTCTCGATGGTATGTCAAGAGAAGAATTGCTCGAACTCTTACAACAATTCGAAGAAGCAAGACAAAAATTCCCAAACGCAGTAACCTACAACAATTGTGGTGTAGTGCTCGTTAAATTAGGTAGATTTAAAGAAGGCTTGGAATGTTATAAAAAAGCCATTGAACTCAATCCAAAATTCGATAAGGCTTATTTTAACTTAGGAAAGGCATATCAGAAAATGAACGAACATGAGAAGGCAATTGAGTATTATAAAAAGGCAGTTAAACTAAATCCAAAAAATGTATCTGCATGGAATAACATAGGAGTTGCTCTTCGGGCAACTGGGCGGGCAAAAGAATCTTTAGAATATTACGATAAGGCGATAAGCATCAAACCATATTACGAATGGGCTTGGACTAACAAAGCATATGCTCTCATGGCTCTTGGCAAATGGGAAAAAGCAGCCGAATGCTGTCTTACTGCTTTGAAAATTAATCCAAACTTCCAAGCCGCTATATATTGTCGTTCTGAATTGGTAAAAAAGGGATATGGATACTATTTCAAATAATTACCGCTCAAAAGAATTTTTCAAATAAACAGGTTAAAAAAGATAAAAAACCAAATAGAGAACAGACAGAAAAGGAAATTCCCATTTATCATATAATCCTATTCAACTATCCTATTTAACCAATCTTGCTTGCCTTAACTACGCGTGGTCTGATTTCTTTTCTTTTCTCTGCAAGTTTCCTTACCTGCACCTCAAGATGGTTCATAACGTCGTCAATAGCCTTAAAGATGTCCCAATCAAACGATTTCGCTACAAATAACTGTTTCTCTGTAGATAATCTTGCACGAACAGAATATTTGACCGCCCCCAAGCCAACATCTCTTTTCTCCTTTTTCTTTTGTTTCATTTTCTGGAACTTCTCTTCTACATGATATTCTACTACATGGATGGTAATCATTTGAGGTTTGAATATGTTCGAGATTTTGTTTAGAGATTTTTCTACGATTGAGTAGATTGTATCGTAAGTTTCGTTGTCGCCTGTTTTTAGTCCTGTTATTTGGATAAATACCTGTTCTCTTTCCTTATACTTTGCAATGGTTTCAAGCAAATCCCATTGTGTAACTATCCCTACAGGACGCTCGTTCTCCACAACTACGACTGAGGAAACTCCATTTTCGTTCATTGCATGCATTACATCCTTTATAGTCGAATTCGGTGGCACCGATACAGCAGGTGAGGACATTAGACTTTTTACACTAACATTTCGTTCTATCTTCGTGTCTTTAATGTGTTTCGGTGAACTTTTGTATGTTGGGCTTTTTGTAAAGAAAACTGCCAGGTCCTTTGCAGCAATCACGCCTACTAACCTTTCTTTCTTATCAATTACCGGAAGCGTTTGCTCGGAAAGTTCACTCATTAGATGCCTTGCTTTTGCAATATCGTCATCTTCGCCAACAACAACTGGAGATGGTGTCATTACATCAGCTACAGGAATCTTGGCGAAATCTCCATTCATCATTATCTTCCTTAAAATATCAACACGGGATACAAAACCTCTCAATTCTGCTTTCTTGTCTCCTGAAGTTACTGGAATTGCTTTAAAATCATTATTTATCAATAATTCCGCGACCTTGGCAACAGAATCTTCTTCAGTTACCTTGGGAGGTATAACCATTACACTTTCAGCGTCTGTAGTTAATGGCAAACCTCTGCGTTTCATTATGTTGTCATAACTTACCAAGCCAACTACTTTCGTTCCTTCCACGATAGGAATCTCATGAATACCGTAGGTCTTCATCTTACCAAGAACTTCAGATACTTTATCCGTCTTTAACGCAGTGATTGTATTCTTGCTCATTATGTCTTTAACCTTAATATCCTCCAAGCCTCTTTGCATTGTCTCACCTGAAAGAGTTACTGGAGAGTAATGTTACCATTGCATATTAGCCTTTCCATCTAGCAAGGGAGAAGAGGATGCTTTGCAACTATTGAACGATATCTTACAAAGTTATATAGTAAAAAACCAATTCTCATGTTGTGGGAACATGAAACTGAAAATAAAAGTCTTTGCTTGCGTTCTAATATTTATTATCTCATATCTGAACGGAATTGCATTTTACGAAAAGATATATTATGAAAATTTTTCAGATTCGAGATTTGCGCAAGAGCAAAAGAATGTCAAGATTGAGCACTTAGGGGAAAGTCGAGCGTGTGTAGAAATGAATGATTGGTATTGTTTACAAGGTGATGAGCAACATACAGGGACATCGTCAAGCCGCATGCTCGATTCTAATACAACATATTGGACAACATATTTCGATACTGACATTTCTGCATCTCCTATAGTTATAAATGGGACATGTTACATAGTTACACAGAATGGCTATTTATCTAAGTTATATTTAGAAAATGGTAGTTTTATAACCAATCTGTCGCTCGGCGGAATTCCAACTAGCCCACTATCCTCAAGTCCAACCAATGGAAAAATAGTTATTGGTTTATCGAGTGGTGAGATTTTAATTATATCAATCGTAGCAAATTTTGAGATATCAAGAAGAATTCCGCTTGTCTCTTTTGGTACACAAGCAAAACTCCTTTCAGGCGCTTTGTTTATAGAAAATGGGTTCATAATTGCATCCTCATACGATAATGGTACAGACCAGTGGACAATTGTCTATAAATTCGATTTGACTGGAAACGAATTGCAAAATCTAACTTTTGCCGGAATGTGCACTTCCACTCCTGCATTCGATGGAAATTCGATTTACATCTGTATTGGGAGCAAACTATACCTTCTTTCACAGTCTTTAACACTTGCCTGGTCCCAAGATTTAGGAACTGAAATATCATCGTCGCCTGTTGTTTACGGCGGAAGAGTTGGAATAACTGCAGGCTCGAAAGGTTTCCTATTTTCCTCATCTGGTGTGGAGTTATGGTCAATAAATACAGGCAATGTAATATACACAAGTCCCTTGTTTAGAGCAGGTTATGCATATTTCGCATCTTCAGATGGCAGGCTCTATATCGTTAATATTACTTCGGGCGCAAATACCTCAATCCTAATGCAGGGCGAGATTGTATCCTCGCCAGTCCAAGCCGATGGAAAGTTCTATTTTGCATGTAGCAACCTGATGGGGACGGTGCAATGTTTAAATGCCACAAGCAATGAAGAAGTTTGGCAGGCAGAAACAGGGTCGCCTATAGTTAATTCGCTTGCAATTTCTTCTGGCGTGCTGTTAGTCCCTGCAGGGAATGTTTTACATGCTTTCGGCGGTGTAAAAAGAGGGGTGTCTCTTATCCCTCAAACATATACAAAATACTTTTCACCCGGATGCGAATCTAATTTTACAATCTATGTAAAGAACGAAGGGAATGTTGCGGATAATGTAGAACTTTATTTAAGCGAAGTTCCTGAAGATTGGTATGCATCTCTGAGCCTAACTCAGATTTTCCTTCAGCCAAATGAAATTGCGCCTATTTTGCTTAATGTGCGTGCGCCTTTTATTCGTGTGGATAGCACTGCAATGCCACTTGTTACTGCGGTAATCCCAGGTTGTATGAGTAGCGGTATCCGTCTTGGGGCTGTCCTTATAGTAAACTACGATTTCTCTTTTGAGTGTATAGACGCAATTAAAGATGTAAAAGTAAATTCGACAGTAACATATTCTATAAACATAACAAATCTCGGAAACATCGATGAGAATTACAATATTTCTGTGGAGAGTTATCCTTCGGGCTGGAATCCGCATTTATCTACCGAAAATATACATTTGGAAATTGCAGAATCTAAAATGTTATATCTTAATGTAACCTCGCCAAGAAATGCGCTTGCAAACGAAACTGCAAGGATTATTGTAAAAGCAACATCGACATCCAAGCCTGAACTGTCAAAAACAATCGTAACTACCACGATTGTAGAGCCCATGTATTTCATGGATATCGAATGCACACTACCCAACAAAGTAGTTCAGCCTGGGGGAAATGTAACATTCTGGCTCCACATAACAAACAGAGGAAACGACATGGATTCTGCAATATTGAACCTTACCTCGGTAATTTTTGATTGGTCCGAAGGTTGGAAAGTTAATTTTTCTCAACCTATGCAGATAATCGCACCTCATGAATTCTTTGATGTGCCCGTAACTATCACAGCACCTGAAAACGCAACTGCAGGTAAATCCGCAATATTTACAATAAACTCAACCTCGTGTGGAAACAACTCTGCTTACGATTTCATTTCGCTTACCTCTGTTGTCATGCAAAAATTCGATATCGATGCAAAAAATCTATCCTCAAATAACTTTTATGCACGCCCTGGCGAAAGTGTATCTTTCCAAATCCTTATAAACAACTTAGGAAATGGTCCTGATTTTGTTTCATTGAAAATCGATTCTATATCTCCGTACTATTCATTCTCGCCATCTTATTACTATAATGATTTACCGATTGATGAGATAATAGTTCAGCCGTTTAGCAGTTTGATTGTAAACTTCTCGTTTATCATTCCGTCAGGTACTCCAGCGAATAATTATACTTTCATATGTAATATCACAAACCAAGTTGGCAAGTTTATTCTGCTTAATTTTGAAGTTAATGTGTTGAAAGTCCACTTGGTAACCGTGCGCGTCCTCCAGTCTATATACTATTCTACACCTGGAAAATCTGTAAAAATAACATTTGACATAATAAACAAAGGAAACTGCGAAGATGATATTTTACTTTCAATTACCGGCTTGGTTGAAGCTTGGATCGTTTGGCAGAATTCTATCCCGAAAAATTATACGCTATCCATCGGTGAGGGAAAATCTTCTCTATTCTTTTATGTGGCAATACCCCTAACCGCAACTCCATCTTGGAATATATTCGAAATAATTGCACTTTCATCAGGAACAGTAGTTGGACATGCAAAACTTAACCTTTCGATAGAACTTCCTGATTTGAAAATCGTATCCTTGACATATGGCAAACCAAATATAGGCTCGTGGCTAAACATGAATATTACTTTTGTAAATGATGCCAAAGTTCCGACTGGGAACGTAGAAGTTGTGCTATTTGTCAATGGAAGGACCATCGCAAACGATAAAATTACTATACTTCCTCCATTTACATATCACGAAGCAGTTCTCTCATGGTTTGCACAAGGTGGAAAACACGAGATTATAATTCGTCTTGACCCTTCAAATCTTATAAACGAATCTAACGAATCAAACAACGAGTTAAGAGAAATAATAAATATAAAAACGTCCGAAAAAGCCAAATTTGACTACACAGGCTTGGTAATATTGTGCATTATTCTATTAATAGTAGTTGCATCCATTGCTTTATTTACATTATTTATCAAAAAACCCAAGAAAACAGAAACTCCACAAGAGGATTTGAGTGCATTCACATTTTCAAGCGGTCAGACAGTAGAAGAACTTAGAAAGGCATACGAAGAAGGAAAGATACAAAAACCAAAAATAGACGAAGAAGCGGCTGCAGACTTGCGCGAATATGATGAGATGACAAAATCCAAGCCTAAGTTAGAACCAGACAAAGAA
>Ga0207433_10005700_pt1 | contig 22039 bp, 19 predicted proteins | sample YelNatPaOPGAMG01_FD_187559 | JGI IMG/M metagenome (GOLD analysis project Ga0207433, IMG submission 187559) | Hot spring thermophilic microbial communities from Obsidian Pool, Yellowstone National Park, USA - OP-RAMG-01 (SPAdes) (version 3) | ecosystem: Environmental > Aquatic > Thermal springs... | reverse complement strand
GCCAGGCCGGTCTGGTTGAATTTCTCAATGTTTTCCCGAAATTTATCCACTGCGATCTGACCGTTGGAAAAAGGAGTGGTCAGAGCGGCAAAAATTCCTTTAAATTTTTTTCCCATTTTTTCCTCCATGCTTTCTTTTATTCCGAGTATTTTCAATTTTCAGGACACGTTATTTTTTGTTTTAAGCTTAAAGCTTTTTCTTCTGGCTATGCGGTAGGCTTCAATTTCCCTCAGAGTTATTTCATCCATACCGAAATAATGACCGATTTCATGCAGCAACACTTCTTCAATTTTTTCTTTTAGTTGTTCTTCATCCTGGCAAAGGCCTTCAATAGGCATCTGATACAGAACGATGACATCTGGCGGAACATTTCCGTAGTAAGAACCGCGGCGGTTTAGTGGCACGCCGTGATAAAGACCGAGCAAGTTTTGGCCGGGCGGCGGAAAATCTTCTACCAGAATGGCTACGTTTTTTATCTGGCGGACGAACTTCTTGGGAATCTGAGCCATGGCTTCCTGAACCAGCTGCTGAAACCTTTCTCGCGTGACTCTCATTAATTTAAAAATCTTTTCTTATTTTTCGATTCCTTTTCTGGCCTGAACGCCCTTATCGTAATAATGCTTGCGGTTGACCATTTCTGTGACCAGGTCAGCTCTTTCCATGATAGAAACCGGAGCATATCTCCCAGTTAGAACGACCTCTACGTCTTCTGGCTTCTGGTCCAGAAATTTCTGAACTGCTTCTTCCTTAATCAGCCCGAAGTACATAGCGACGTTGATTTCATCCAGGATGACGATTTTATATTCTCCGCTAAGCATGGCTTTCAGGCATTTTCGCAGTCCCTGCTCGGCTAACTTATAGTCTTCTTCCTCAAAATTTTCCGTAACTTTTATGAATTTTTTCCGGCCGAATTGTTCCAGGGTAATAAGAGGCGCCAGCTTTTTTATCGAGTCCAGCTCACCGTAATGCTGCCCCTTAAGAAACTGGCCGATGTAGGTGCGGAAGTTATGACCGGCAGCCCTTAAAGCCAGGCCCAGAGCCGCGGTGGTCTTTCCTTTTCCGTCGCCGGTATAAACCTGGATGTAACCTTTAAATTCCTGATTTTTAGTTTGTCTGGTTAATTCCTGTTCGGTCATGGTTGGCATTCCAGAATGAGCTTAAAGATAAACTATAAGTTAATATAACTCTTGAGTCAAATCAGGCGACCGTGTTATAAGAAGATTGAGCGCCTGGAAATTAAAAAATAAAGGAGGCTGCGGTTAAATTAAAACAAAATCGCTCCAGAAGCCAGACAAAATAGTATTGGTAGTTTCAGCGGATAAAATTAGAATATAGGAAGTGCTTAAAGAAAAGTGCTTAAAGAAAGGTCAGCTTTTAAAGGGGAAGCTAAATTCAGATAGACACAGGTGACTGAAGAAAGGGATTAAAGGGAATTGAGCCCGATAAACTTCAAAGACGTGGAAGAAGCCAGCCGGAGAATCAGGTCTGTGGCCCTCTGGACTGAGTTAAGTTATTCTCCGGACATTTCTTCCTTAACCGGTACCAGGCTTTATTTTAAATGGGAGAACCAGCAGCCGACCGGTTCTTTTAAGATCAGGGGGGCGGCTAATAAAATTCTGGCTAACCTGGAAGCTTGTCGCCAGCATGGAGTGGTGGCGGCTTCTACGGGAAACCATGGACTGGCCACTGCTTATCTCTGCCAGAAAGAAAACCTTAACCTGGCACTTTTTGTCCCGGAAAGCATTTCTGAATTAAAACGACAGAAGCTACAGGCAAACGGGGCAGCTCTTACCCTGGTAAATGGTCCCTGCGAAAAAGCAGAAGCTCTGGCTCGTCAGGTGGCTCTTAGAGGCCGAAAAATTTTCGTCTCTCCCTATAATGACGAGCAGGTAATTGCCGGCCAGGGAACCTGTGGACTGGAAATACTGACTGAACTGCCGGAAGTTGGAGAAGTGGTGGTGCCCGTTGGCGGAGGCGGCTTGATTTCTGGCCTGGCTGTTTATCTTAAGGAAAAAAAGCCCGGGCTAATGATAACGGGCGTGGAACCAGAAAACTCCGCCTTCATCAAACATTCCCTTGAGTCTGGACATCTGAGAAATGATTTCCCGGAAAAGCCCACGCTGGCTGAGGCTGTGGCTGGCGGCCTGGAAGAAGGTTCCCTGACCTTTGACCTCATAAAGCGTTATGTTGACAGAGTGATAACCGTCAAGGAAGAAGAAATTGCTGAAGCCATCAGATGGCTTTTCCGGTATCACGGGAAAAAGGTGGAAGGAGCTGGAGCGCTGTCTCTGGCTGCTGTTATCTCCAGCCCGGGACTTTTTACCGGGCGCCAGGTGGTGGCCGTGGTCAGCGGTGGAAATATCCTGGATTCCCTGTGGCAATCCATTATTTCTTAGAAAACATATAGGAAAAATAAGGAATAAACGGGAAAAATAAAATATGAAAACAGGAACTGGTGATAAAAATCAGGTTAGCCCGAAGACCTGCTTGCCCCTCATTTTCTTTTTGCTGATTCTAACCTTCGTTCTCCTTCCGGCCACCGGCTGCCGCGGCCAGAAAGCAGAAGAAAAAGCCAAGAAACCTCCCGGGGAAGAAGTGAGGAGTGGCCAGGGCTTTACCGTGGGGGTGCTGGTGGCTTTTGATTCTCCTACCTCCGAGGAAGTGCTGAAAAGTTTCAGGTCCACTCTGGAAAAATATCAGCAGGCCTCCGGGCAAAAAGTGGAACTCAGGATAGAAAAAGCCAGGGGAGAGCTGGCCCTCTTACCTGAGCTGGCCCGCAAACTGGCTGCCAACTGCCAGGTACTGGTCCCGATTTCTACGCCTGCTCTTCAGGCGGTGATGATTGCTACAGAGAAAATACCGATTGTTTTTTCTTCTGTGGCCAACCCCTACATTCTAAGAGCCGGTCGCACGGCGGTTGACCACGACCCCAGGATTACCGGCGTATGTTCTACTGCTCCTGTCAAGCAGGTTTTAGGCCTGATAAAAGAGGTCAAGCCAGGCGAAAAGAAAATAGGCACCATCTGGACGCCGTCAGAAATCAATTCGCAGTACTACCTGGAGTTGATGAGCGAAGCAGCCGAGGAGCTCGGACTGGAACTGGTCAGCACGCCGATTGATGAGGCTGCAGACCTCGTTTCTGCCTTCCAGTACCTGATGCAGCAACAGGCAAAAGTTATCTGCCCGGTATCTGATAACACCATCAACGCCAATTTTGACCAGCTGGCCCGGCTGGCTGAGGAAAATCGGGTTCCGCTTTTTGCTGCTTTTGCTCTGGGCGCGGAGCTGGGAGCTTGTGCTTCCATGGGGTTCGGTTTTGCCGACATCGGGAAAAAGACGGCTGAGCTGGTCATCCGAGTGAAAAACGGAGAATCGCCGGCCCTCATTCCTTTTCAGTACATGGATAAGGTTCTTTTTTACATCAACGAAGAGGCTTCCAGAAAACAGGGCCTAAGCTGGCCACCACAGATTTTAAAAAGGGCCGATGTAATTCTTAAAACAACTAATAAAGACGGGGGAGGCATAAATTTCAGGGCAGGGAGTATCGGATGAGAGGGAAAAGCTTTTTAAAAAACGTCTTTATAATTCTGGTTTTTATCATCCTCGGGCTGGCTCTGGCTATCTGGCTTGCTTTCCGACTATCTCTTCCGGGTAAAAAGGCCAGACAGGAATTAAAGGGACTGCAAAACCAGGTGACGGTAACCTGGGATAAATGGGGAGTTCCCCATCTTAAAGCGGAAAAAGAGGAGGACCTGTTTTTTGCCACCGGTTATGTCCAGGCCAGGGAAAGGTTGTGGCAGATGGAATTGTTCCGCCGTCTGGCTCAGGGACGTCTAGCTGAAGTGCTGGGCCGCCAGGCCCTTGATACAGACCTGCGGGTGATAAACCTTGGCTTCCGGGAAGCCATACAGAAAGATTATGAACGGCTTGACCAAAGGATGAAACAACTGCTGCAGGCTTACGCCAACGGGGTTAACGCCTACCTGGATAGGCTAAAGTGGAACTGGCCGCCAGAATTTCTGGTTTTAAGGTACAGACCGGAGCCGTGGAAGATAGAAGATACTCTTTCCCTTAAGTATTTGCTGGCTCTGGGCCTCTCGGCTGATTTTGAATCAGAAATAATTCGCGGAGAGCTGGTGAGCAGGCTTGGCGCGAGAGCCCTGGACATCATGGAACCGGAGCTTAATTTTCTACCCGAGCCTGAAGCAAGGGTGGAGATTCTCCAGTTGAGTTTTGAGCGACCTGAAATCATGGCCGGTTCAAACAACTGGGTGATTTCGGGAAAATGGACGGCTTCAGGCCGGCCGATTCTGGCCAACGACCCGCATCTTGCCATAACCGTGCCACCCATCTGGCTAGAGATGGGTCTGGAGTGCCCGGAATTCAAAGCTGCTGGTATGACTCTGCCGGGAGTGCCGCTGGTGGTCATCGGCCATAACGAAAAGATAGCCTGGGGTGTAACGAATTCTTACGCTGATGTGCAGGACCTGTTTCTGGAAAAATTAGACCAGAGCGGAAATTTCTACTTGAGAGGCGGAGAATGGAAGCCGCTGGCGGTAAGAAAGTATGACCTCAAAATCAGGGGAGAAAAGCAGCCCTTTGCCTACCAGGTCCGCTGGACAGAAGAAGGGCCGGTACTGGGAGAGAAAATTCTCAAGAGCCCTCAGGTAATTTCTTTGCGCTGGTCCATCTATGAGGGCGACGACACGGTAGCTGCTCTTTATCAGATTAACAGGGCCGGCAACTGGGAAGAATTCTGCCGTGGAGCCAGTCTTTTTGCCTGCCCGTCTCAGAATTTTGTTTATGCCGATGTGGCCGGGAACATTGGTTATTACCTTACGGGCAAGATTCCCCGGCGTAAAAAAGAAATCGGCCCCTATCCTTACCCGGGCTGGAAAGATGAGGCTCGCTGGGAAGGTTATTTAACGGAAGAAGAAAAACCAAATCAATTTAACCCGGAGAAAGGGTACCTGATCACGGCCAACAACAACATCCTGCCCCCGGGGTTCAACCAGTATCTGAGCTATGACTGGCTGGCTTCTTACCGCAAAGACCGTATAGAAGAGCTGCTGCTTTCTGGTTCGGCTTTTACTGTGGAGAAGATGATAGCCGTGCAAAATGACGTTTTTTCCAAAAGAGCGGAGCGGGTGAGGAAAATACTGGCTGGCTTAAAATTTGAAAACCCGCAGGCTGAAGAATTCAGGAAAATTCTCGGTCAGTGGTCAGGGGAAATAAAAGAGGGGTTGGCGCCGGCTGTTTATGAAGTGTTCATGAAAAAACTGGAAGAGCTAACTTTAAAAGATGATTTAGGTCCGCTTTATGACCGGGCGGCCAGTTACTTCAGAGGGAAATACGCGGGCCTTGACCGCCTGCTGGACCAGCCGGAGTCAGACTGGTTTGACCTGAAAAATACGCCAGAAAAAGAAAACAGAGACAGCCTGATGGAAAAAGCTCTCCTGGCAGCAGTGGCAGAGCTTCAAAAAGAGTTTGGCCCTGACCGTCAGAAATGGGATTGGGCCCGCATGCATGAGCTCAAATACCAGCACCTTCTGGGCCAGAAATGGTTTTTATCCTTTTTTAACTGCGGAACCTACCCCATGATTGGTGATAGTTCAACCGTGCGGGCCAGCTTCGGCAACGGGGGCTGGAGGACGACCGGTGGTCCTTCCTGCCGGCTGCTCCTGGACCTTCAGGACCTGGAGGCCTCTCTTTCGGTGCTGACTTCAGGGCAAAGCGGCCATTTCCTCAGCCGCCACTACCGGGACCAGATACCGCTCTATTTAAACAACCTTTACCATCCTCTGAGTTTTTCAGAAATGGCGGTGGAAAAAGTCAGAGAAAAAACAGAAAAATTCCTGCCCGTCAGGCAATAGTTTTTAAAGCCGGAGGGCTGAACAGAATTATTAGATTATCTGGCAAGCTTTCGGTCTGGTTAATGGGCAGCAGGGTTTTTGTTCCCGAGTCTTAATCAATGATCAGCATAAAATCAGGCCTGATAATGGGCTGATTCCTGTTTTAAAGCCGTTAAATTTTTTTTTAAACGTTGAGCAGAGCTCTTTTACTGATTCTAAGGGGATGGCGGAGTTTTTTATCTATCAGCTGAGAGGCTTTCTGGCAGGCAGAGGCTAAAGTTTGACCGCGGGCCAGGTAGCACAGAATGGCTGAAGAGAGAAAACAACCCGTGCCGTGGACATCTTCAGCTAATTTTTTCTTCCGGATTAAAGTGAAGTCCTGGCCGTCAAAAAGAAGGTCAGTGATAAAAGATTTTCCGGCCAGGTGACCGCCTTTGATTAAACAGGGGCTCTGGGCCAGCTCAAAAATTTTTTGCGCCGCTATTTTCATCTGCTTCAGGTTCTCTATTTTTTCTCCGGTGAGAAGAGAGGCCTCAGGCAGGTTAGGCGTGAGCAGAGAAACGCGACCCCTGATGGCTTCTATGAATTTGTTCAGATGTTTCTGGTCAAACAACCAGTAACCAGAGGAAGCGCGGAAAACCGGGTCTACGACTATGGGGAGGTGTTGATTATCTTGAAGAATTTTTTCTACGGCCGGGAGTGTTTTTAAGCTCCCCACCAGGCCAATTTTTAGGCCAGCGAAGTTAAAATCCAGTTTCAACTTTTTATAAGCTTCCACAATAAATTCCGGTCCCAGAGGAATGTGCTGATAAAAGCGGAAGGAATTCTGAATGGTCAGTGAAGTGGGAATGGCCACCCCGTAAAAACCAAGGCGGGAAAAAACTTTAAGGTCCAGGGTCAGACCTGCCCCGGAAGTGGGGTCCAAACCGGCTATGGTCAGAAGAACTTTTTTCATGTCTTTATTTTAACTTAAATTATGTGCCTGTGATAAAATTTTTAGTATGAAAGCTCGTTTTCATGCTTTTTTTTCTGGTCGGGTTCAGGGAGTGGCCTTCCGTTTTTTTGCCCAGCACGTGGCCAACATGCTGGGAGTTACGGGCTGGGTGAGGAACCTTTACGACGGCCGGGTGGAGGTGGTGGCAGAAGGTGATAAAGAGGCGCTGGAGCAATTTCTGGCCGAGCTTAAAAAGGGGCCGCGGCTGGCCAGAGTGGAGAAGGCAGAAGTCATCTGGGAAGATTATCAGGCAGAGTTTGTGGATTTTTCCATCAGGTTTTGAGGGTTTAAAAGCGAAGGGGTCAGGAGTCCTTGGTTGATTTTAGAGCATGGCGGAATTTATTACGGCATTCTTCAGAACAGAAATAAAAGGTTTTACCCTGGTGGTTTTCTTTGATGGCTTCATCTTCAGGAAGGTAGGTGTTGCAGACTTCATCCTTGACCATGATTTTTCTTTTTTCTGATTTTGGACCCGGGTTGTCTGGTTTTGAAGCTGCTTCTCCGATAGCCTGGAAAAATTTTACCACCTGATAAATGAGATAAAATATGGCCGCTAATAATATTAATCTAAGCACGAAAAGAATTTATCTCAGCCGTCAGATTATGTCAATACAGCTGTTCTTTCAGGTTAGGACGTGGTATCCAGCTTAGGGGAAGTATCTGGAAGCGGCGGGTTGGCAGGCGTGAATATTTCAAGTAATTAGACAGGCTTTCTGAAATATTCTAAACTTAAGAGCTGGAGCCCAAGCAAGGGCTTCGGCTCAATCATGGGCCATTTTCTGAGCAGCCAGGAGGACAGATGAAGCTTAAAGATTTGTACCGCAAAGCTATTGAAATCGGGATTAAGTCTGACCTCAGGGGAGAGAAGGAAATAAATAAAATTCTGGAAGAAGAGCAGAAAAAATACGAGAAGCTGGCGGAAAAAGAAAGGGAATATTTTGATACCGACCGGCTTTTCAATCCCTATCCTGACAGCCGGCTTCTGGTGGGCGAACCGGAACAAGAAGTTAAAACAGCTCTTTGCGGCATTGATATGGAGGTGGCGGAAGTTTTGCTGGCTTACCTGCTTAACCGGGACCAGGGGCGAGGCGTGGACCTAATCATTGCTCACCATCCTGAAGGCCGGGCACTGGCTCAGCTTTCAGAGGTCATGGCTCTGCAAATTGACCTGCTGATTGCCGCCGGCGTTACGCCCAGTGTGGCAGAGCAGTTGATGGAAAAAAGGATGGCGGAGGTGGAAAGAAGGCTTTTACCGGTAAATCACAACCGGACGGTGGATGTGGCCCGTCTTTTAGGGCTACCTTTTATCTGTTTGCATACGCCGGCAGATAATTGCGTAACCAGGTATCTTACAGTTTTGTTTGAGCAAAAGCAGCCGGAAACTCTAAAAGAAGTGGTAGAAATTCTCGAACAGTTGCCGGAATATCAGAAAGCCAGAGAACAGGGTACAGGGCCGAAAATTCTTTCCGGCGCAGAAAAAAGCCGGGCCGGGAAAATCTACGTGGATATGACCGGTGGTACTGAAGGCTCCAAAGATATGTTTGAAAAGCAAGCTGCGGCTGGCATAAGTACTCTGGTTGGCATGCACTTCAGCGAAGAGGCCCTGGAAAAAGCAAAGAAGGCCAATCTAAACGTGGTGGTGGCCGGACATATAGCAAGCGACACCCTGGGGCTTAACCTTTTGCTGGACCAGGTGGAAAAAGAAACGGGTGAAAAGCTGGAAATTATCGGTGTTTCGGGCTTTGAAAGAATCAGGCATTTATCTTAGTTGGCTTGGCCGGAAGGTTTTGTAGAGAAATTAATTTAAAAAGACAGAAAAAAACTCTGGCGACAAATTTAAGCCAATATGGCCAGAAAAATTATTGACTGGCTTCGGTCATAACAAGCCGGGCGAATGTTTTGGCGTCTTCTAAATCATGTTGGTCGGGATGGGAGGCGGCAGTAACAGCCATCTCGGTCCAGAGCTCGTGCTCGGGTGATTTTCCCAGAATTTCCAGCGCCTGAGGTGAAACTTTTCCCCGGCAGCTAAAGGTACCCAGGACTTTATTCTGGCCGGTTAAAACCAGCGCCTGCTCCATGGCTTCCAGTGAAAGCCTGGTGCCAGGAATAGAACCGTGGGTCATAAAAAGAGCTATCTTTTTACCAGAAGGAAGGTTCTTTAAGAAGGTTTCCACCTTGTAAGGTAAACTGTGAGAATGAACAGGGAAACCGATAAAAATTAAATCATAATCATCAACATTCTGGACTTCAGCCAGAGGCTTCAGGCTTTTTGGTTCTGGTAGAACTTCATAGATGGCTTCTGCTACCTTTTTGGTATTTCCGGTAAGGCTGTAATAAACAACTAATTTTTTCATTTTAGAACTCTCTTTATCTCTCTTTTTATTTTCTTTAACTTTATCATTTAAATCCGCGCCTTATTCTCTTTTTCCTCTATTTTGCCACAAACAGGCCCGCACTTCTACCATCTGGCTGAGGTCAAAATATTTTTTTCAAAGGCGAGGTTTCCTTAATTACCTTGATTTTCCTTCTCCAGCCATTTAGGAAAAACGAGGGTTATCTTTGTTCCGCGGCCCGGCTGGCTTTCCACCAGTATTTTCCCTTCATGTTCTTCCATAATCTTCCGGCAAATGGCCAGACCCAGTCCGGTGCCTCCGGGTTTGGTGGAAAAGTACGGCTCAAAGAGTCGTTCCTGAACTTCTGGTGGCATACCGACACCCGAATCCCTGATTTCCACTTCAATTTCCGCTGGTGTTTCTCTAAGAGTGAGCACCACCTGGCCTCTGTTCTTGATGGCTTCTACGGCGTTGATGATTATATTCCTGATGGCCACTTTAATCTTTCCCGGCGAGCCCAGGACCACGAATTTCTGGCCTTCAGTCTTAAACTCAAATTTTATCCTTTCCGCCAGAGTATTTTTAAAAGGTCCCAGAAGCTCCTGCACCAGAGGAACAAGGTCTACCGGTTCTTTCCCTTCGCCGGCTTCCCGGGCAAGGGACATGAAATCCTGGGCAATGCGCCGCAGGTTTTCCACCTCAGAGATGATGTAGGAAATGGATTCCTGCAGAATGCGTCCGAAATCAGGATGCTTATCCTGATAAACTTTAAGAATGTGTTCGGCTGAAAGCTTGATGGGAGTAAGTGGGTTTTTGATCTCATGAGCTACTTTCCTGGCCATTTCTGTCCAGGCCAGTTTCTGGCTCATCTCGGCCAGTTCCTTCTCATGCGTTTTCAGGCTTTCCACCATGGAGTTAAAGCCATCTACCAGGTGTCGGAGTTCATCCTGAGCCTGGTGCTCCACCCGCACATCCAGATGCCCGAGGCTCACTTCTCGCGTGGCTCTGATTAATTTATCTATCGGAACGATGATCATTCTCTTGATGGTGCGGGCGAAAAGAGCAATCAGCAGGATTAAAAAGAAAGAGCTGAAAAGCAGGAATTCAATTACCTGCCGGGTTGTTTCAGCAATTTCCTTTTGCTCCAGAGGAAAAGGCAGCGATAGAAAATAAACATCTTCCTGGTAAGGGAAGGGAATGGTTAAGGTCTGGTAGGAGAAAGTACCGATGGTTCGTCGGCTGACCACCAGCGGTTCTTTCAGGAAAGTCAGACGGTAATAAGTTTCTCCGTCCAGGAGCTGGGACATAATGCCTGTTTCAAAGAACTCGGCCCGGCTGGATGAAAGATAACGCCCGTTTTTGAAGAGGTTGACGTCGTTGTTTAAGGTGTTGCTAATCCAGAAGACCAGGTCCTGAGAAATTTCTGCCGGTCGGCTGGAATTCTGTTCCTGCAGGCTGATAAAATCATCCAGAATGCTTCTGGCAAAATAGGCCCGGCTGGTAGCCTCCTGCACAAACCGGTCAGCAAATATTTTCTGCACCATGTTCTGAGTAAAGAAAATAAAGAGGAAAAGGGGAATAAGAGTAGCGGCAAAAAAGGCCAGGTAAACCCGGACAGAAAAGGTCTGAGCTAACTGGAGGTGTTTTTTGTGCTTCAGAAGGCGGACGAGCAGGTAGAGGGCAGAAAAAACCAGGTACAGGAAGAAAATTTTAAAATAAGCGGTGAGAAGATTTCTGAAAGTTGGTTTGGGGTAGAAGAACACGTAAATATTACCGTCTTCAAGAAGCAGGACATAACTGCGAAGAACCCTGTTTTCCGCTTTTAAATCCATCCAGGTGGCCGTCGGTCCAGGGCTCTCCGGGTAAATTTCAGGCGGGGGGAAAGCCAGCCTGGAGGTGTTGTGTAGAATCTGTCCTTTTTGGTTAAAGACCACTAAGTCCACGGGAAAATTCCGGAGGGAAGGTAAAGTATTCAGGCGAAGCAATTCAAAATAGGGGTTGGCGGAGTGGTAAAAGGGTAGCAGTTCCGGGTCCAGGCTCAACCAGATCACCAGACGGCCGAGGGGATTTTCTGGACGGCCGAAATCCTGGTAGCCCACCAGAAAATGTTTTTCCCGGCCCATGATGTCCAGAAAATATTCTTGAAATTCCGGAACAGGGGAAAAAGGCAGGTGGTCTGTCTGTTCGGGAAACAGGGGCAGATTAAGGGAGAAAGAAGAAAGGATTTTTTTCTCCTGGTTTTGCAGGTACAGACAGGAGTTCCAGTTGACTCGGGAAATGATGGTTTTATTCCAGAGGTAGCGGGCGAAATTTCGCTCTGCCGGGCTGGAGAAAAAGCTGCTTATTTCCCGGTTTTTTTTCTGCAGCTCAGCAAAAGATTGTTTGAGCACCATCTCTCCCCAGGATTTTTGGCTGACCACCTGGTGAACCAGCACACTTTCTGTGAGCTGCTGGGTCCTGTTGATGGTGCCGGTCTGGAGGACGTAAAACTGCAAACCGCTAGCCAGAAAAATTAGAAGGAGATTGGCGTAGAGTCCCGGCTTGATTTTTAGAAAGATAAGAGGGAGTAACAGCCAAAACAGAACCTGAGCCAGAAAGCCGGGGCCGGTAGAGCTGACCAGTGTTATTAAGGCATAAAATACCAGGCCGCCTGAAAGATAGATTGAATAATCTTTTAGATAACTGGAAGAATTCTTAAAATTAAAGCTAACGAGCGGCTTGATTAAAAAATTCAGAGAGCTGAAGAGAAGCATAAACAGGCTGAGGTAGAGAAGAAGGGAAGGCAGGCTGAAGCTGAAGCCGGTGAGGTTCAGGTTAGAGTTGAGGACTATTTTTTGCGTAAGATAGACCATCAGAAATATTAAAAAAGCACTTAGGTTGGAAACCAGCCCCAGGCGGATTATTCTGTCCAGCCGACCTGCTCTGGTTTGGTCCTCTGTTTTTTCCTCGTTGTTCTCCGGCTCAGGACGGAAGAAAATTTTCTCGCTCAGGTAGAAAAAGACCGACGCCAGAGAAACGGTCAAAAATATGTCAGCCGGCGATTTTAAAATTTTTAGGGAGGTGGGAACCGCGGCTATTTCTGGAGAAAATATTCTTAACCTGGTCAGAAGTTTAAGCTCGCTGGCCAGGACCAGAATCAGTCTTATCAAAGACAGTCCCAGAAAACTTCCCAGCCAGAGGGTAAATTTCCCGGCTCGGCGATTTTTTAAACCACTTTTAAAAGCACCCGCCAGGAAGAAAAATACAGCCAGGGTTAAGAACAAATAGGCGCTGAGCTTTAAGTATTGGAATAAATCGTTCTTCTTTTCCCAGAGTTGGATGGAGTTGAGAGTTACGGTAGCCAGGATTCTTCCTTTTTCGTTTCGCAGTGGGAAATAAAGGCTGCGGCTTTCTCTCTCTTCTCTTTGAGGGCTAAAGTATTCCTCGCTATGGCGGGAAAACAGGCTTTCCAGCGGCTGGATATCGGCCGTGTATTCCCAGAAATTAACGTCACCTCCAGCGCGACGGGCTGAACCCAGAAGTTCAAACTCTTTGAGGTAAGAGGACTGGAACTGGGGTCTAAAAGCCAGGAGCTTGAACCTGGCCAGAACTCTATTCTCCCGAATTTGACGTAGGCGAACCAGATAGTAAGAGGCCCGGTCTCTTATGACCAGGCACTGCTCCAGAAGCGATGATTTGGTTGCGGGCCAGTCCGCCACCTGTTGTTCCAGGTCTGCCACGTTCCCAAACCAGAACAGAGGTTTCAGGTTCTGGTCAAGCCAGGCCCAGCCGTCTGTTTGTGGATTAAGCTTAGTGCCCTTGAGAAGATGATAAATTTCCTGTTCGCTGGCCGGCTGGAGTTTTTTTCCAAAGTCTGATAGTTCTTTTTGCACCTGCTCCAGAACCCGGGAAAATTCCTGCCGGAGGTCAGCGGCCCGGTGTCTCAGTTCAGAAAGAAGCTTTTCTTCAGAAGCAGCGGCATATTTTCCGGGCATCCAGTAATTAAGAAGAAAAAGGGCCAGAGCTAAAAGCACCAAAGCAGAGGCCAAAAGATATAATTTACCGGCTGGGTTTTTTCTTTTTCTCCAGGTTAAGAAAAATTTCATTTACAGCCTTTCGGCCCGAATTTCTCTGATGACTGGCCAGAAGCCCTCTTTTCCGGCAGTCTTCTCCAGCGAAATAAAGAAATAAAGCCGCAGAAGATATTTCTTGCTACTATTCCTGGAAACAAACGACCAGCGGGCGGAAATTATGGCTCCGTGGTTGTTCCAGATCAGGGGGTAAGGCTGGTCCACCAGAAATTCCTGGGTGGTGACCTGGTTAAAGAGGCTTTCAACTACTACCCTGGCCTGGTCAGCAGAAAAACAATCAGAAAAATTCAGGGGCTCAGTTAAAGAAATCATCACTGGCGCGGTGGGCGAGAGCAGCGTGGCCAGCTGTTCGGGGTCATTCTGCAAAAAAGTATTTTCCAGTGCGGCGTTAAATTGCGAGAATAACGACAGAAAAAACGACAACCACAGGCTTAAAATAAATTCCACTTTCTCGCTTCTTTGGTCTTTTTGTAGATTATTATGTTAATCGTTTTTATTCTTATTTTTGTTCAGTTTTCGGTTCTTCAGTTTTTTGGTCTTCCTGAAGGGCCGTGGCTTCAGCTTCCAGCTTCTTCTGTCTTATAGCGTCTTTGATGCTGGAGATACCAGCGATCACGGCAATCAGGCCGCCGAAGAAAAGAATGGGTGGGATAAAACCAAAGACCAGCTCGTAAAATTCTCTCCACCAGACAAAAATTACCAGATAAAGTCCGGCAATCATGGCGATGATACCAAGAACTATGGCCAGGTACTTGCCCATGTAAGACCTCCCTTCATTATTCTTTTCTTATTAATTAAAATAAAAATCGCGGCGATAGTCAAATCCAAAAGCAATTTTTTCGGTATGGAATTATTTTGCTCCTGATTGAATTATTTTAATCTTGAACATATCATTAAGCCGATGGACATCAAACTGGTTATTTTTGACCTGGATGGCACGGTAGTAGAAAACAACTACGATTGGGCCTTAATCAGGAAAACTTTGGGGGTGGAGGGCGGGTCTATTCTATCTTATCTGGACCGGCTACCGGAAACAGAGAAAAAGATGAAATATGCCCAGCTGGAAGAGTTTGAACGACAGCAGACCAGGGCAGCCAGGCTCAAGCCGGGCATCCAGGAATTTCTGGCTTACTTAAAATCTGCTGGGCTGAGCACGGCTCTGGTCACCAACAATAATCGGGAAAACACCGAGTACTTGCTGCAGAAATTTAAACTGAAATTTGACCTGGTTATAACGCGAGAAAGCGGACTTTACAAACCAACCGGAGAACCATTTAAGGAAGTCATGTCCCGGCTGGGGGTAGAACCGGAACAGACGGTGGTCATCGGAGACACTCATTATGACCTGCTGGCGGCAGAACAGGCTGGCATTGCCCGGGTCTTTATTCTGAAAAGCGACATGACACCCGACCACCTGGCTAAAGCAGTGCTGGTAAATTCTTTCGCTGAAATAAAAGCCCAACTGGATAAAATTATAGGGTCTCAGCCAGAAATTTGTTGATTGGTGCTGGAGCGATTAATTTAACAATGAGCGGAAAACCTGTTTTTTTTCTCCTCTAAGCTTTCTACAAAAATATTTTATCTGAACCTACTAAATGACCTGAAACCAGGCAGAAATAACCACTCGTTAAGTTTTATCATCTCAAAAATTTGGCCCGCTGCTTTCGCAGATTAATCCTGGCCCTTGTTTTCGTAAACAATCTTTCCGCCGACGATGGTATAGGCTACGGGCGTGGTCAGTATTTTTCTGGGCTCAACAGAGAAGAGGTCCTGACTGAAGATGGTCAGGTCAGCCAGCTTGCCAGGTTCCAGAGTGCCCTTGATGTTTTCTTCAAAAGAAGCGTAGGCCGAGCCCCAGGTAAAATACTTGATGGCTTCCGCCAGGGAGAGCTTTTGTTCGGGAAACCAACCACCTTCCGGGAAATCAAACTCAATGTTTTTACGCGTGACCGCCGAGTAAAGCCCGCGTCGCGGGTCCAGCGGTTCAACGGGCCAGTCTGAGCCAAAAGCCAGGATAGCACCGTTGTCTAAAAGTGTTCTCCAGGCGTAGGCGTATTTTGACCTTTCCAGCCCGATGCGTTTTTCGCAGAAGCGCATGTCTGTGGTGCAGTGGGTAGGCTGCATGGAGGCAATTACTCCCAGGGCTTTAAACCTAGGGAAATCTTCAGGCTTGATAATCTGAGCATGTTCAATACGGTAGCGCAAATTTTTCTGGCCGTGTTTCTGGATGGCTTTTTCCACGGCATTCAGGACCCAGTTCACCCCCTTATCGCCGATGGCATGGACACCAACCTGAAACCCGTGGGCATAAGCTTTTTCTATCAGGTGGTAAAAAGTTTCTTCTGGATACTGGGCCAGGCCTGATTTGCTGGGGTCATCGGAGAACGGTTCAAACATCAGGGCTGTGCCCGAACCGAGTGTGCCGTCTATAAAAGCTTTAAGAAAGCCAATCCTCAAGTACTCATCGCCGTCTCCGGTTTTAATTCCCCGTTTGATGTATTCGTCAATCTGTTCAATGGGCAGCCAGGCATAGACCCGCAGAGTCAGCTTTCCTTCCTCTTTGAGCTTTTTGTAGATATCAAATTCTCTCAGGCCGACGTCAGCATGAACTCCGGTAAGTCCCAGCCGGCGGGCGTGGTCTAAGGCGCGCAGGATGTCTTCTTCCGGCGTGGACTGAATGGTCGGTCTGACCTTGATCAAGCTGGTGGCTGATTCTTTCAGAATTCCGGTGGGCTCGCCAGTTTTCGGGTCCCGAACAATTTCGCCGCCAAAAGGGTCTTTGGTTTTCCGGTCTATACCGGACAGTTTCAAAGCCAGAGAGTTGACCCAGAGGGAATGCCCGTCTACTCTTCTTATGACCACCGGATTGTGGGGTGAAACTTTATCCAGGTCTTCTTTGGTAGGCCAGGTCTGACCGGGAAAAAGAGTGTGGTCGTATTCGCGTCCAAAGACAGGAGTGCCCGGCGGAAGTTCTTTGATTTTGGCCGCAATCATCTGCTGGATTTTTTCTACCGAATCAACTCCCCGGAAGCTGAGCTCAATCAACGAGCGACCACCAGAGGAAAAATGAGTGTGAGCATCAATCAAACCGGGAATAGCCAGACCTTCCTTGAGCTCTATAATCCTGGTTTTCTCACCCACAAACTTTTTTATTTCCTTGTTGGTGCCGGTGGCCAGGATTTTGTCGCCGGAGATGGCCAGGGCTTCAACAAAAGGCTGGCTTTCCAGCCCGGTAAAGATTTTGCCCCTGATGACCAGGTCAGCTTTTACTTTTGCCCGTCCCTGGCAGGCAGCGAGGAAGATGCCGGCTATCAGGAAGATGAGGCCTAAAATAAAAATCAGGGTTCTGAGTCTGGCTTGGTTTTTACCCATGATTTACTCCTTCTCTACGTTGACCGGCTGAGCCTCAGAAGCTTCAGCTGGCCCTTAAAACAAAACTTATTATATGGAGCTTATTTCTTGTTTGCAAAAAGAATTTAATTTAGCCGAGGTAGGCTACTGGGAATTAGGATTCTGGTTTTAAGGTTTCGGGCTGATAGCAAAAGGGAGAGAGTAATTGATTCGTTGAAAAGGCAAGGAATTATTAATCCTCTCTCCAGGGTATTCTTTTAAAAGCAAAAAAAAATTTTAAGCAGAGCCGGGAAATATTTTAGGCAGACTCCGGGTGAATCTTAAAATTAAACGCCGATTCATTCCTGACTTACTTATCATATAAAAACAGAGCCAGGTTAGAAAACTTTTCTTCAGAAATAAAAGCTCAGCTGAGCGAGAGAAGTGAAATTCTAAAATACAAAAATAAAAGGGTGGTGAAGAGGCCGCAATTTTGGTTAAGAAAGCAGGTAGCATTTGATTTTGTTCCGGAATTGAAGAAAAATATAGTAAAAAACTAAAGATGAGGAAATAAACATGAGCAAAAAGCTTTTACTTATTCCTGGACCAACACCGGTGGTGGACAGGATTCTGGAAGTGCTGGCTGAGCCCACAGTCTCGCATATCAGCCCGGAGATGGACCGCGATTTAAGGCAGGCACTGGAAAACTTAAAGAAAATAGTTTTTACCAGAAATGGTCAGCCTTTTATCGTGGCCGGAGCCGGTACCCTGGCCATGGAAATTGCCCTGCTGAATGTAGTGGAGGAAAAAGAAAAGGTGCTGGTTATTTCTCAGGGGTATTTCGGTCAGAGGATGGCCGAAATTTGCCAGGCTTTTGGCCTGGAGCATCATCTGTTGCAGAGTTCCTGGGGAAAAGTGGTGACGGTGGAGGAACTGGCGGACGAGCTGAAGAAACATAAATATGCGGTGGTGGTCTGCACGCACGTAGACACCGCCACCGGAGCCTGCGCGCCGGTGAGGGAATATGCCGAAACCGTCAAAATGCACCAGCCAGAAGCCCTGTTGGTGGTAGACGGCGTTTGTGCCACGGGTGGGATTGAAGAACGAATGGACGATTGGGGAATAGATGTCATCCTGACTGCGGCTCAAAAATGCCTGGGAGCTCCTCCTGGCCTGGCTATTGATGTGTTCTCGCCGAGAGCCATGGAAAAAAGAAAAAAGATGACCAGAGTGAAAGCTTATTATGCTGATATCATGCGCTGGCTGCCGGTCATGGAAAACCCCAACCGCTATTTTTCCACTCCCTGTGTTAATGAAATCAGAGCCTTTGCTGAAGCCACCAGAATTGTGCTGGAAGAAGGCCTGGAAAAAAGGTTTGAAAGGCACGAGAGGTTAGCGGCGGCCATCAGGAGCGGTCTGCGCTCGCTTGGTTTTTCTACCTACACCGACGAAACCTGTCTGGCTTCCACGCTTTCCGTTCTCAGGTACCCAGAAGGACTGGACGATGCTTCTTTTAGAAAGATACTTTATGAAAACGGGGTGGTGGTGGCTGGTGGGCTCGGTCCTACCGCCGGTCAGGTCTTTCGTTTCGGTCACATGGGCAATCTCACCCGTGAGGATGTAATTTTTGCCTTTGATGCCATAGAAAAAACACTGCTGAGCCTGGGTTATGAGTTTTCTCTTGGTGATGGGGTGGAAACGGTGCGTTCTCTTCTCGTTCGTTAGCCAGCACCATCTATTTTTCCTGTTTTTTGTGTATAATTTTTAGAAAATTATTTCAGGAAACGAGGTTGGCAGATGAAAAGTAAAGTCTTTTTTATCAGAGCCAGGAGAGGAGAGCCGGCTGAAGAAATTGCCCGGAAAGCCAGGTTGCTTTACCTGGCCCTTGGTTTTAACGAAAGGATAGAGCCAGAAGATTTTGTGGCCCTGAAAATTCATTTCGGGGAAAAGGGGAACAAAGGCCACATCAAACCTCAGTGGATAACTGGCATTATTGAGGAAGTGCTCAAGAGAAGTCAGCGCGCTTTTTTGTCCGATAGCAACACGCTTTATGTGGGTAACAGGTCAAATTCCGTAGACCACATCCGGCTGGCCTGGGAGCACGGTTTTACCCCGGAGGTGGTCAAAGTGCCGATAATTATCGCCGACGGGCTGGTGGGCCGGGAAAAGACCGAGGTCAAGGTAGACGGCCAGAGAATCAAGTCCTCAAGAATTGCCAGCGCTTTTTTGATGTCAGAGGCCATGGTCTGTCTAACTCATGTCACCGGTCATGTGCAGAGCGGGGTGGGAGCGGCCATTAAAAATCTGGGCATGGGTTGTGCCTCAAGAGCCGGCAAGTTAGACCAGCATTCAGTAGTTCATCCCCGGATAGAGGCCAAAAAATGCCGCAACTGCGGGGTCTGCACTCAGTACTGCCCGGCGGGAGCCATTGTTCAGTTAAACGGTCATGTGGCCATTGACGATGAAAAATGTATAGGCTGTGGTGAATGTCTGGTGGTCTGTAAATTTGGTGCTGTTAAGATGAAATGGGATGAAGATTCCAGGCGGCTGCAGGAAAAAATGGCTGAGTACGCGCTGGCGGTTAAAAATCACTTTGGGGAGAAGATTTGTTTCATTAATTTTATCATGCAGGTCACCAAGGATTGTGACTGTATGGCTAAGACGCAGGAATCAATCGTGGAAGATATAGGCATCGCTGCTTCCCTGGACCCGGTAGCTGTGGACCGGGCTTCCATTGACCTGGTCAAGCAGCAGGCGGGACGGGACGCTTTTCGGGCTGGCTACAACATTGACTGGTCGGTGCAGCTATCTTACGGGGAGAAAATCGGGCTCGGCCGCCAGGATTATGAACTGGTAGAAATAGACAGTTGAACAGCAGGCCTGATTAAAAAAACCTGATAACCAGAAAATCCGCTACCGGAGGGAAATTTTTCCTGCCGATTCCGTAAGCCTCTTGTTGTTACGATTTTTAAAAAATTATTACTTAAAAATTTATCAGTTCTTCAATTTTCTCGGGTTTTTTTGATTATTATTACTCGGGGGTTGCTTATTTCGCCGTGGGATATCCGGAAGCAGAGTTCAGGGCAGAATTCTGACCTTTGGTAAAGGCCTTTGGTTTAAAGAGTGGCAGGAAAAAATAGAGTCAGAGGCTGAGAAATTTAAGAGGCTTTAAAAATTTTGGCTGAGGCTTCGGGAGATTTTCAGAACTAAAAGCAGAGGGTTTTTAGAAAATGGAAAACCTCTGCGGGGAATGGTGATTCTCTGGAGGAAGGGGAGTTTTATTTTAAGGTCCTTCCGACTTTTAAATGGGTAAACTCGGAAAATCATAATTTTCAACGAGCGAATAAAGGACTCAACGAAAAGGGTTTTAAAAGATGGTCGGAGAGGAACGTTCTATATTTTGTTGATATTTCCTCAATTGGCTTCATTATCAATGAGTTAGCCAAGATTCAAGTGGGTCTAAGGAAGAAGTAATCTCTAATTTTTATCCACAACATAGCCGGATGAGCCTATTTTAATTTTAGAACCCGGCGGTCGCTGAAAGTAATGATCATGGCATAGATAAGGAAAATACCAGAAGAAATCAGCACCGGGATTCTTTCACCCAGCAGGCTGGCGGCCTGGCCGATCCACAGGGCGGCGAAGGGCATGAAACCAAAGAAAACGAAGGAATAGATACTCATCACCCGGCCGCGTATTTCCTCCGGTGTATGAAGTTGAACCAGGGCGTTGCACAGGTTGTAAATCATGATAGTGGCCAGCCCCGAAAGAAAGAGCAAGAATAAGGAGAAGGGCAAAAATTTAGAGAAAGCAAAAATTGTTACGACCAGAGGAAAAAGCAGTGTTCCCACTGTCAGCAATTTCCCCCGGGAAAAATGATGACTGAAGGAAGCGATGAAAAGCGCGCCGAGCAAAGCACCCAGCCCAGCAGCAGTCTGGAGAAAACCGTTAGTTCGGGCATCTCCATGCAGCACCTGGACAGCCCAGGCCGGTAGCAAGGTGATAAAAGCCCGACCGAAAAGGGTGGTAATAGCCACGGTTAAAATCAGAATGCGTATTATCCGGTGATGGATAACGTAGCGGATGCCTTCTTTGAGGTCTTCCAGGATGGAATTTTCTGTCTGCCGCGGTTCAAAGGGCTTGAGTTTCATCATGGCCAGAGCAATGATGACGGCAATGAAGCTCACCCCGTTTATGGTGAAGCACCAGGCCGGGCCAAGGCTGGCATAGATCAGGCCACCGGCGGCCGGACCGAGGGCCTGTGCGGTGTTGAACATAGCTGAGTTGAGGGCGATGGCGTTGGTCAGAGCGTCTGGTTCAATCATCTCCATAACAAAAGCCTGGCGAGCCGGGGCGTCAAAAGCATTGACCGTGCCGCTCAGGAAAGCCAGGATGATGATATGCCAGGGCTGAATAATTTTAAAAAAAACCATCAGAGCCAGGACAAAGGCCAGAACCATAAGCAGGGTTTGGGTAATGATAAGGATTTTCCTTCTGGGGATGCGGTCAGCGACCACACCGCCGTAGAGCATAAAAATCCAGGTCGGCAGCCCGGCCGCAAAGCCCACGTAGCCAAGGTAAGCTGGCGAACGGGTCAGCTCGTAAACCAGAAAGGATTGAGCTGTCGTCTGCATCCAGGAGCCAAAAACGGAGATAAGCTGTCCGATGAACCACAGGCGGTAATTTGGGTATTTCAGGGCATAAAAGGTGTGCTTCCAGGAAAACTTTTTCGGCAGAGAAAGGATGCGGGCCAGAAGCTGTTCTGAGGTTCCGTTTATTTCCTGTTCCATGGGTTACTTGAAAGTTGGCATTTATTATACGCCGCCAAAAGTTGCATTTCAATTTTACGGCCAGTTTATAATCAGTTCCATAGCCACTTTATAATCAGTCCTCAAAAACGCCGGTTTCGGCTGGTTTTTATCTTGAGTGTTTGTCTTAACCATGGTTTTTGGGTCCTGTGTCGTTCTCAAATCAGATAAGGAAAACGGCCCTTAAGGCTTTGCTTTTGGTCGTTAAAAAAGCTGGCTCTTCTGACGATTTGATGGGCAGACAGGTACAGTAAAAAAGCTCCAAAAGGAATAAATTTTATGGAAGTTAAAGGACTTGATAGTCAGATTCTGGACCTAGAAATGACGTTGAACATAAGCCAGGCAGAACCAGGTGTTAAGGAGAAAAGGATAGAGGCTAAGCTAAGGCGGTGTATGATGAGGGGGGTGCGCTGGCCTGGTCCTGAGTGCGGGGAGCTTCTTGGGCTATATGACATGTTCCGCAGCGGGGCTGGCGTCATCAGGATGCTTGTCAGTCTAAGACCTATCTTCACTCATGGATTTCTCGGTTTAGCTGTCCGGTTCCTGGCAGCAGGCAACGATTCTCATTTGCTGGCTGTCAGACGTTCAAGTTCTGCTTCATAAACAAGCAGGTCAGATTCGCTGAACAGAACAAACCTGATTTTTTTTACAT
>Ga0207433_10005693_pt1 | contig 22055 bp, 16 predicted proteins | sample YelNatPaOPGAMG01_FD_187559 | JGI IMG/M metagenome (GOLD analysis project Ga0207433, IMG submission 187559) | Hot spring thermophilic microbial communities from Obsidian Pool, Yellowstone National Park, USA - OP-RAMG-01 (SPAdes) (version 3) | ecosystem: Environmental > Aquatic > Thermal springs... | reverse complement strand
TCAAAAACATTGAAACTAAGTGTGCCATCAGGTTCTACATAAATCTCCGAAGGTATCCCCGCGACGAAATTTATATTCATACTTCGTGCTCTTCTATAAAGTTCCTCATAACCTCTGCCAAAAGCACGTATGTCAATATAGCAGACATAGATGTCTGCATCCTTGCCCAATTTTTCACGGGCAAGAATAGCATGTTTGAGTGTGTTCGTGCATCCTATACGACAACAATATTCATTAAAACGCTTATCTCGAGAGCCTACGCATTGAATGAAAACTATACTCCTAGCCCTTTTATTGTTTTGTGGGCAAACTATTTCGCCGCCTGTAGGGCCTGATGCGCTGGTTAGCCTTTCAAACTGAAGATTTGTAATGATATTTTTAGATTTACCGAATGCAAATTCAGGAATTTTGGAGGCATCAAAAATTTCGGCGCCTATGGCTATTACTATTCCTCCAACTTTAACCTTTATCCTTTGAGGTTTTTGTTCAAAATTAATCGCCTTGAATTCGCAAACTTTCTCGCATATCCTGCAAACTGCCTTTGAAAAGTATAAGCAGTTTTCCTCATCAATGGTGTAAACTAAAGGAACTGCTTGGGGAAATTGGATATAAACAGCCTTTCGTGTTCCTAGTTCCATGTTAAATTCGTCAGGAATCTTAACTGGACACTTGGTGGCACATACCCCACAACCTCTGCACTTATCCTCATCCACGTATCTGGCTTTTTTTAGGATTGTAACCTCGTAGTTGCCCATATAACCCGAGACGCTTTCAACCTCAGCGTAAGTTAACAATTTTATTTTGGGGTGTCTGGCTGCTTCGGTCATTTTAGGCGTCAATATGCATGCACTACAATCGAGAGTGGGAAAAGTCTTATCCAACATGGCCATTTTTCCTCCAATACTTGGAGATTTCTCAACCAAAATAACGTCCAAACCTGCATTAGCCAAGTCAAGCGAAGCTTGTATTCCCGCTATTCCACCACCAACAACAAGAACACTTTTCTCTACGCTTACCTTTTTTCTCTGTAAAGGCTCCAATAATTTGGCTCTCGCCACACCCATTCTTATAAGGTCTTTAGCCTTTTCAGTAGCCTCTTCAGGCTTCTCAAAATGAACCCAAGAAACATGCTCCCTCAAATTTACCATTTCAAGCAGGTAAGGATTCAATCCGGCTTCTGCAACTGTTTTACGAAAGGTTTCTTCATGCATCAGCGGTGAACACGCAGCTATAACTACTCTATCAAGATTTTCAGTTTTAATATCCTCTTGAATAATGCGTTGACCAGGCTCAGAGCACGTATAAGTGTAATGTCTGGCAACCACAACATCCTGCAGGGTTTCTGCATATTCCGCAACTTTTTCCGCATCAATTACGCCTGCAATGTTCAAGCCACAATGACAGACGTAAACACCTATTCTAGCCAATGTAGGCCCTCATAGAATTAGTAACCTTCAGCTCCCCCCTATTATTTATAACGGTTCAAAACTAAAAGACATCATCAATTGCACGCGCCTTATTATGAATACACTTTAAACCTCAAAATATCCTTTGGAAGCGCAAGCCTAAAACCTAACATGCGCTTATATTTTTGAATTCTAAAAAGTGCATCTTCAAACTGGTGTATTCCTTTGAATAGAAAACTGGTTGATGTTTGTCTGGGAAGGGTTAAAGCCGACTTAGTGTTGAAGTGCAAGAGTCTGTTAAACGTGTTTTCAGGCGAGATCTTAGACGATGTTGCTGTGGCTATTGAAGATGACAGGATAGCTTATGTGGGTAAAAAAGCTGACCGCATGGTGGGATTCGGTACAGAGGTTCTTAGGATTAGGGACGGCGTTGTTGTTCCAGGCTTTATAGACGCCCACACCCACATAGACATGCTATGCACTCCAACAGAACAGGCTGAAATGGCTTTAATTCACGGAACGACAACTCTTTTCGCCGAACCCGACGAGTTAACAAGCGTTATGGGCTTTAAAGGTTTAAGGTTGTTCATTAATGAAGTCAAAAGGTTGCCTTTAAAGGTTTACGTAATTGTTCCGTTGACAAGCCCTCAAGATCCGAAGCTTAGCTCTGTTAAGGCCATGCCTTTAAACGCCTACGAGAATGCTTTAGCATGGGATAACGTGGTTGGGCTTGGCGAAACAGTAGCTTGGACCTTAGTCCTTAACCATGACAAATATTACTTGGAGAAGTTCAAGCTAGCTTTAAGGAAGGGTAAAATGATTGAGGGGCATACAGCGGGGGCTCGAGATGCCAAGCTGGCTGCTTGTGTTTGTTCAGGAATTTCATCATGTCACGAACCTATAGATGTTGAGCAAGCCCTTGAAAGGCTCAGGCTCGGCATATTCCTTATGATCCGTGAGGGCTCATTAAGAAGGGATATGCCTTCCATACTTCCAGGCCTAATTAACCTTGGAGTAGATTTAAGCAATGCAGCTTTTGTAACCGACTGGGTCGATCCAGTGGACCTTACTGAGCTCGGCTACATGGACCATGTTATTAAGAGGGCTGTTGATTGTGGACTTGACCCTGTTAAGGCTATTCAAATGGTGACTATAAATTCGGCAAGGCATTTCAGAGTTAACGATTTGGTAGGGGCTATAGCGCCTGGCAGGTATGCGGATATAGTTGTGTTAAGAAGTTTGCGAAACGCTGAAGTCTTACTAACGATTTCCAATGGCGTTGTTGTGGCTAGAAATGGAAAGTTTAAGGGTGAACTTACAAGGCCTCAATATCCTAAGTCAGCTTTCAAAACCATGAGAGTAGCATGGGAACTGAAACCCGAGAACTTTAAAATTAACGCGCCCATTTCTGAAGGTAAGGCCAAGGTTCTAGTGGCTAAACTTGAAAACGAGATTGTAACAAGAAAGGATGTGGATGAAGTAAATATAATTAATGGAAAAGTTGAACTTGGCGTTGATTCTAATCTAGCTAAGATCGCTGTTATTGACAGGCGCGATGAAAGCGGCAGAATTGAATTTGGGCTCATTAAAGGATTTGGGGCAAGGATTGGAGCAATTGCAAGTAGTGTAAACTTTGATGAAAACCAACTTGTGGTAATTGGCTATGATGATCTCGACATGGCTATGGCTGCAAACGAAACAGTGAGGTTAGGAGGCGGAATAGTTCTCTTTGATAAGGGTAAAATTTTAGAGGCTTTGCCCTTGCCAATAGCGGGGGTCATGTCATATGAAAGCTTAGAAACGGTAGCGGCCAAACTTAAAAAAGTAAACGCGATACTGTCTGAGGCTGGCTCTACGTTTAGCAAACCTCTTAATGTTCTCTTTTTCACAACTTTTGTGACCCTTCCGGAAATTAGATTCACCGATAAAGGGATTGTAGATGTTAAGAACAGATGTTATACGACGCTCTTCGTACGTTGAAAAGTTTGCTTTTTCCATGATGTCTCTGTTTTCTCACCTTCGTTGTTTTGGCTTGAGGTTTTTATGCGTGCTGCTATTTCTTTAGGTAGAATTACGTTTAGGTTTGGGCTCTCCCAGTCTTTAAGGGGTTTCATCCATTCGCCTTGTTCAACGAAGAAGTCGTGGCTTAGGGGGAATGGAGGATGGCAGACAAAGTTAGGGTCGAATTCCCTCTTAATTTCTAGAAGCCATTTATGGTAATTTGGCCCGTAGGCTGGTCCGGTAAGATAAAGTGGCTGGTGTGAGCTCAAAAGAGCAGTGTAGAAGCGTTTTCTGATGTTTTCCTTAGAGGTTTCCAGATAGAAGTGGTCCACACGAGTAGTATCCTCGTCCGGATCCCAGTAAATTAAGAATTCGGAATAACCTTGATGGCCCAGTTCAAAACTCTGGAACCAGCCAGGATCAGCATAGTCAGGCATGAGCGGCGGAGTGTAACTCCTCTTCAACTGAGCGAAGTTCTTACACTGAGCTGTGGCGTGTTCTATGGTTTCGATGACGTAGTCAACGGAAACATAACCACCACACATTAGCCACATGCCCGCCGAGTCTGCATTTTTAAACCAAGATTCATCGGTAGGCCGAGTACGTCGGGGCTCGCCTCCAAGCTCCTTTACGATGTCCATGAGCACCCTCTCTTCATATTCAAGCTGCTTCCCTGATGTGAAGCCTATGAGAAGCACCCGTAGGACAAAGAAAGCGTTAACTGTTTCTTCGTTTTCCTTTAACCAAAGCTCCCAAAACTCCTCCTTGGAGCTTGCCCTGGCTATTATTCGCCAAAACAGCGGAACTCTAGTCACTGCTGCACCGATCTCTGCCTTGGCGATTTCATACATGGCCTTCTTTATAGATTCAAAGCTTGGCATGGTAAAGTTGATCCATTTCACGCGATTTTCTGGCAACTGCAATGCAGTGTTAGGGGATACTCCGGTTGGCTCTAATTTTTCCGGCTGGAATGGAAGAAGTTTTATGGCCATTTTTGTTACGATGCCGAGAAAGCCCCTGTGTCCAGTGTACCCACGCAGTAGCCCTCTGAGGTCAGGTCCTATACCTTCACCCCAGAATGGATCATCCTGCAAAGCTAAAGAACCAAGCCTCAGCAGCTCTCCATCCGGGAGGACAAGTTCAGCTCCAAGTATCCGACGGTGGGGAAGACCGATTCGGTAGCTTAAAGGCGACCAGCCGTCTCCAATCATGTTGGCGATAGCTGAGCACTGGGAGCCGCCACCACCAATAACAGTGTACATGCCTCTTTTCATAGCTTCTTCTTGAAGCTGAGAGTAGATTACTCCCGGACCCACTACAGCGTAAAGGTGTTTCTCGTCGATCTCAAGGTCGCTCATCCGCTTAAGATCGATGAGCAATGCATTTTCTGCATGAGGATGGGAGCGGGCACCGTAAAAACCTGTGCTATAAGGCACATAAGGGATTTTGTAACGATTGCAGACCTTGACTATTTTCTGAACTTCCTCTGTGGTCCTGGGCATAATAACACAACCAGGCACACGGGTCATCACTCTTTCATAGCCAAGGCCGCACTCGTAGCCAGCAGGTCCAGCGCGGTAGCCCTCGCATATCACCGGATCTGCAGAGATGTACTCATGGCCGACTATATCCTCAAGTATATTATAAACTTCCTCGGGAAAGGTCATTATTTTCCTCCCCTAGCTTCTGTTGCAATTGCTTCCAGAATGATTTCCGAAATATCAAACACTTTAATTTTCTCTCCCTTAGCTTCTATTACTTCGCTGAAGTTATTCTTACACCAGGGACAAGCCACGATCAGCGCCTCAGCACCAACTTCCTTAAATTCCTTTAGCCTTTCCTCTGCTGCCCAAGCGGCAAAGTCAGGGAAGGCTTCCTTAACCCCGCGACCCGCCCCGCAACAGAAGGCGTTTTCTCGCTTCCGTATCATTTCCACGAATTCCACTCCTGGGATGGACTGTAGGATGTGCCGCGGGTTTTCATAAACACCGTTGGTGCCCCGCCTTCGCGGAATAGGCGGGTTAGTCACCCCCCAAAGCCCCCGTTCTCCTTGCCACGGTATCCACGGCTCGCTTAGCCGGCTTAGTGAGCAGGCATCATGATATGTTAGGCGTAGGCTCACAGGCTTTGTAAGCTTCAGTAACCCTTTATTAATTAACTCATCTACGTATTCGGTGAGGTGTAAAACTTTAAAGCCTAAATCAGCCGTGGCTATGTTTAGCATTTTTGGGTAATCAACCTTCCACATGCGGTAACATTCAGCGCAGCTTGTAAGTAAAATTCCAGCGCCATTTTTCCTCACTTCCTCGATGTTGCGTCGGGCAATTTTCCGAGCCTCATCGATCATCCCAATTGAATAGAGGATGTTGCCACAACACCACTCATCCTCAAGAAGCGTGAAAGGAACACCAGCAGCATCAAGTATTTTAACAGTTGCTTGTGCAATCTCGGGATTATGGTAAGAGGCAGAACAACCGGCGAAATAAAGCACTTCTGCTTTTTGGGAAAGCTCTATTTCTTGGGGAAGCCAGTTTCTTCGTTTTTCTGGACTGGCTCCTAGGGAGTTATGCTGAACCATAATGTTTTGTGCAACTCTGCGGTGTTGGGGCAGCGGAGCCTTTCCATCTTTTACCGCTTTTACTCTCAAGGCTTCTAGAGTAAGCTCAATCTCGAGGTCAAGGTTTCGTTTGCAGCCAACATCGCATGCGCCACAGAGGGTGCAAGCGTAAAGAATGTGTAAAAGGTTGTCGTTATATTGAATCTTTCCTTCAGCTAAGGCTAGGCCTATTCTCATTTTTCCATAAGCTCCATATGAGTCAAAAAGATATCTTGTGGCGCTTGGGCATCGCGTGCTAAACTTGATCCCAGGCATATAAATGTGGTCGACCCATGTGCAGCCTTTACATTTTATGCACCGGCTCATATCGTATATGAAGTTCTCCAGTTTTGTTACATCCAAGCTTACAGTCTGTTTTGGCATTTCCATTATCCCTCTAAGGTTTCTTTAGAAACATAAATTTCCCGGGTTCATAACGTTATTGGGATCAAAAATCTTTTTTAATCTTCTTAAAACCGATGTGTAGCTTCCAGCTCTCTCGTAGACCACTTTGGCTAGTTCTCCATATGGACGCGTAAAGAAAGCTCCCTCATTTAATAGTATAGGATAAAGTGCCCGGCAAAGTCCTCGTACCTTTTCAACATAGTTCAAATCGTTGGGATCATAGAAAAAGTTAAATTCCAAATGGCAGGCACGGTTGTGCTCTATGGGCTGTATGTACATGCCAATTTCTTCAGGCAAGTAGCCATGCTCAGCGGCCACCTCTTGAGTTTTGCTGATAAACTTGGGAGCCAAAACTGGTTTAGTTATGAAAAACACGCTTGCGCAACCACCCTTGTAGCGGTGCTTCCAATATGTTTCTTCTGGCCAAGGTTCACGCAGCAGCTTCAAAAGCCTCTTCCCCGCGCCTAAAACACCTGGAAGGCTTTCGCTTAGCTGCACTTCACGAAACTCGTCCTTTACAATGTTAGCTAGCGCTTCTTCTTCGTAACGGATTTTTTCCTCGGGGCGCCGTCGAAGCCCGCTAAGGATTAGTATCAGCGTCCAAGGAGGAAGTGATGTTCGGAGCGTCTCAAAATCACGGTCCATGCTATCGCTGAGTATTATTGCCAAGTTAAGTTTGTTCAAAAGCAAGCATTCCTGCCCAATTCTTAACCTTAGAATGCGATAAAGAAACTCGATTATATAGCTAAGATCTGTTACAGGAGCCAAAAGAACTTTATCAATTTTGGGCAAATATTCAATCTTAAGGTTCGCCCACGTTACTATGCCCATGGTTCCCTGTGCTCCTTGAAGAAAACGGTAAAAGTCTATGCCTGGTCCTGCCGGATTGGCCCCCCTCGATGGCGAGTCAGGATAGCCGGGGACGCTGGCTGAGCCCGTTCTGAAAATCTCCCCAGTGGGCCATACTACTTCCATGCTTTGAAGCGGTTCGCCGTAGTCGTATACCGGGTTGGTGGGGGCTTCTCTCTCTAGGAAATCTGTGACAACTGAACGTTTAGAATGGGGAAGAAGCGGCATTAAAACTCGGAACCCTCTTTTTCTCAACTCTTCCACAAGCTGTTTCCATGTTACTCCAGCTTCGATTCTTACCCTACGGTTAAGCTCGTCAATCTCAAGAATTCGGTTCATTCGGGTTAAATCGATGACTATTCCCCCTTGCTTAGGAATGGCGGTCCCATAAAAGTGAACCCGTGAACTCACTGGAACAACAGGAATCTGGTATTTATTTGCCAACTCCAATATCCTCTTTATTTCTTCAGCGCTCCTCGGCCAAACTACAAAATTCGGTCTCCCCGGTGGGCTTAGGCTGAAGTCTCTGGAGTATTTTTCAACTACGAAGTCATCCGCAGAAAAATTATCAGGCCCAACAATTTTAACCAACTCTTCACTTATCGAATGCATTTTCAATCTCCTTTCGGTTTATTCTTTTATCGTTTTGGCTATAACTTTTTCCTTGCTTACTTCACAGAAAAGAGTATGGCAAGAAATCAAGCTCAACAAGAAATAATTTAAATAAGAGAGTAAACCTAGCAGATTTATTCCAATGATGTTTTTAGTTGATATGAGATGAGGTGAAAACATGGCTGGAGTTAGGGATAAAGTTGCAATAATAGGGATGGGATGTACTAAGTTTGATGAACACTGGGATAAAAGCGTCAACGACTTAGTTGTGGATGCTTGTTATGAAGCTTTTGATGATGCTGGTGTGGAACCAAAAGATATACAGGCTGCTTGGTGGTCCACCGCATGGAGCGGCGAACTTGGCATTAAGTTAGCTTATCCTTTAAAGCTGAACTTCATTCCCGTTACGAGAATCGAGAACAGATGTGCCAGCGGTCATAACGCTTTTATTGATGCTTGCTACGCTGTTGCGTGCGGCGCCTTTGACCTCGTATTAGTCTGTGGTGCAGAGAAGCTAAAGGATACAGGGTTGCCGATACCCGGAGTCAGTGACCCCGTGGAGCTTTACACCAGCCGTGTAAATCCACGCTTTTTAGCAGTGTCAGCTTACGCTCAGCTTGCTCTAAGGTATTTTCACCATTATGGGATTCCAATTGAAAAGGGTAAGAGAATTTTAGCTAAGATAGCAGTTAAGAATCATTACAATGGCTCTATGAATCCTAAAGCCCAGTTTCAACGTAAAATAACCCTTGAGGAAGCGTTAAATGCGCCAATAATTGCTTGGCCCCTTGGACTTTACGACTGTTGTGGAATCACCGATGGGGCTGCTGCAGCTATAATCACACGTGCGGATCTGGCTAAAAACTACAGGGATGATTATGTGCTGGTAAAAGGTGTCGGGTTAAGCTGTGGAATGTATCATCCTCAAGTTCAAGACGACTGGAGTGTAACCTACGTTAGAGAGAACGTTGCAGCATCCAAAATGGCTTACAACGAGGCAGGAATAAAGGATCCTCGTAGAGACTTCGACCTAGCTATAGTGCACGATTGCTTCACCATACATGAACTCGTGATATACGAGGACTTTGGCTTTAGCCCAAGAGGTAAGGCGAAGGAAGACGTGGAAGCTGGAACCTTCGAGTTAAAGGGCGAGCTGCCTGTAAACACTGATGGTGGTCTTAAATGTTTCGGGCATCCCGTAGGAGCCAGCGGACTTAGGACGATGTATGAGGTTTATAAGCAGTTTCAAGGTAAGGCTGGCCAACGGCAAGTGGAAATAAGGAACCAGAGAGGGATCACGCATACGTGTGGAGGTAATCCTCTGGAGTCTCATGCCGCTGGTGTGGTTATACTTGGCTTAAGGGGGGTCTAAAATGGTTGGAGTAGTCTCTTATGGCGCTTATATTCCCATTTGGAGAATGAGTCGAGAATTAATGGGTAAGGGCCTCTCAGGTGAAAGATCTGTAGCTGGCAAGGATGAGGACAGTTTAACAATGGCTTTTGCCGCTGCAATGGACTGCATAAGCGAGATAGACCGTTGCACCGTTGATGGAGTTTTCTTTGCTTCTACAACATCCCCTTTCCAAGAAAAAAGTGCGGCTGCCACTATAGCTGCTGCCCTTGACCTTCGTAGTGATGTATTCGTAGCAGACTTTGCCGGCTCCCTTAAAGCTGGGACAAGCGCCCTAAAAGCCGCTTTAAACATTGTTAAAGCGGGATCAGCGAGGCAAATACTTGTAACAGCTGCAGATTGCCGTTTAGGAGCGCCGGGCTCCATCTGCGAGCAAACCTTCGGCGATGGCGCCGCTGCCCTTTTAATAGGAAATGAGATAGCTGCAGATTTAGAGGCTGAGCACTCCGTTTTTGATGAAATATATGATGTATGGCGAAGAGATATCGACCTTTACGTTAATTTATGGGAGGATCGTTACATCTATTCATGCGGATACCTCAAAGTGGTTAAAGAGGCAGTTACAGGATTAATGAGTAGAACAGGGGTAAACACGAAGGACGTGGCTAAAGTGGTCTTTTCGGTACCTGACCCAAGAAGAGGCGTTGAATTGGCTAGAAACTTAAACTTTGATCCAAAAAACCAACTCCAAAATCCTCTTATGGATGTGGTAGGCAACACTGGTGCTGCTCAGCCTTTAATGTTGTTTGCAGCGGCATTGGAGGAGTCTGGCCCTGGTGATAGAATTGTGCTGGCGAGCTATGGAAGTGGCAGCGATGCTTTCATGTTCAAAGTTACTGAAGGCGTAAAAAGACTTAAGGAGAGAAAGCGTGGGGTAAAAGCCTACATTGCTAGGAAGAAAATGTTAAGAGACTACATCACATTCCTCAAATGGCGCAAACTCATCAAAATACCTGAACCAAGAATAGATATGAGTGTTTCTTACCCAAGCGCTGTAGCCATATGGAGGGAACGCAACCGTATATATCCACTACACGGGGTTAAATGCAAAGTGTGCGACACTATTCAGTACCCACCTCAACGGGTTTGCATTAAATGCCAATCTAAAGACAACTTTGAAGAAGTCAGACTATGCGACAAAAAAGGAAAACTATTTTCATACTCCTTCGACCCCCTAAGGGAAAATGTGCCAGTAGGCCTGATAAACCTAGAGGGCGGGGGAAGAATCTTATTAGAGCTAACAGATGTAGATGCAGAAGAGCTAAAAATAGACTTACCAGTCGAGTTAACCTTTAGAAGAGTTGACCTAAGACGCGAGGACGGCATGTACGTCTACTTCTGGAAAGCCACACAAATAAGAACCTAAGAGCTAATGGCTACGTTTTCAAGACACAACTCCAAAATGTTAGAATCAGCCTTAACCTTCACCATCCAAAGCTGGACGAAAAGCGTGCTCAATACTGCATTAAAGATCCAGACTATAATAATGAGCATTCAGCACTAAGTCCCTTGAAAGTGTCGAATGTGCTCCCTTTTTTTGACCCTGCTCATGCAAACAAATCAGTAAATTCCGCCAAGGTGTCTCTTTTACTTATTAGGGGAGCTTTTGTTCTTATTAAATAATCCGCCCTCCAACATGCAACCTGAACAGTCAAAGTCCATGACATACATGTCTCCTGTGGCAACCCAACCTCCCGGAAGGTCTCATTGCTTTTTCATTTGCGAGAAAAATCACCAATTGAAATTCACTCGCGTTTTTAATAAAAAGCGAAAGGATATACAATCAACTAATTAATAATTTGCGCACGCGAGATGTCAACTCCTTTTAATGAGTTTGCTTAAGGGTTTTATAATTCCCTCAGGCATTAACATTATGAATGCGATAAATACTATGCCATATATTAAAAGGTGGGCTCTAACAATTACGCTGCGAAGCAGTTCCGATAATACTGTTATGATGTAAGCCCCTATTACGGGTCCTATGATTGTCCCCATCCCCCCAACTACACCCATGGCGAATGCCATAAACGAGGTATCAAGGGACAGCAACGCCGGAGAGGCTATCATCATGTAATAGCAATAAAAGCTTCCGGCAATTCCTGCGAAGAAAGCGCTTATTGCAAAGGATAGAACCTTATACTTGGTGGTGTTTAAACCGGAGGCTTGAGCCGTATTCTCATTTTCGCGTATTGCCGTCAGCGGGATTCTAAGTCTATGGTTCGCAATAAAGTGCATGACGGTTATAGAAACAGCCATTAGAATAAGTGAAATATAAAAATTGGGAAGCATTCCACGCACCATGGTCTTCACAGGAATGCCTTCCTCACCTCTTGTGACTCCCGGAAAGGCTATAACGATCGCTTTCACTGTTTCAGCGAAGGCTAGAGTGGTTATAGTCAAATAGGGACCTGTGACTCTTAAAGAGGGTACCCCAATAATAATGCTGAAAAGCATCATGATAACACCCGCTATGGGGATGCATAAAGGGGGTGGAACATTATACCACATGGTTAAGAAAGCAGCCACATAAGCTCCGCCTCCAAAAAAGACAGCGTGGCCTAAGCTTATTTGGCCAGTGTAACCGGATAGCATATCCCAACTTGAGCTAAATATAGCGTAAATACTTGCAACTGTTATCATGTGAATTACATAGGGATCTTTTAAAAACAGTGGAATCACTGCCAAAATCACCAGCGGCACAAGAGTAAGAAGCGATTGGCGGATTTTTTCCTTTCTTATCTTAGTTGCAATTCTCATGCTTCCTTCCCTCTTCTGAATATTCCCGAAGGCCTAACCATCAATGTAATTATAATGCTAATAAAGAAACATATAATTCGCCATGAAGGCGAAATAAAGTATCCAACAAATGATTCTGCAAGGCCTAGCACAATTCCAGCAATTATGGTTCCTCTAATATCACCCAAACCTCCTACTATGACTATGGCGAGGGCTATTAGCAGATATTCCCATCCTGCGTGTGCTTGAAACATGTATATCGAATTAAGTAGGACCCCTGCTATGACTGCTAGGGCGCCACTTAGAGCAAAGGTCAAGGCGCGTATTCGTTCAACGGCAACTCCAAATATCATTGCAACTTCTTCATCTTGAGCAAGTGTGCGTATAGCTTTTCCAAGTTTAGAACGCGTGAGAAATAGCCATAATGCACATATTAAAATAACACTGACCGTTAACAGGGCTAAGCGCTGTATAGAAAGTTTTATGCCAAATAAGTCTATTGAGCCGAGAATGTAGATAGGAGACATTATGTACCTTGCACCCCACCCTAAGAGGATAAGCTGCTCGATGATTATGCCTAATCCGAACGTAATCATCAATACTCTCATCTCAGAAGCTCTGAATGGGTAGATAGCTAACCTCTCAATAAACAGTCCTAATACAAAAACGGTTATTGCAGCGAGTATCGTTGTTATATAAGGGTTTGGAATAAGGATATTATATAAAAAGTAGGCTATGAACGCTCCAAGAACGAGTAAAGAGCCATGCGCAAGGTTCACCACGCGCATTATCCCGAAAATTAATGACAAACCAACGCTTGCAAGACCATAAATAGCGCCCAAAACTAATCCGCTCAAAATCAGCTCCATAATTATCGCAATCAATGGTCAGCTTCAACTCCGCAATGCTTTCTTTAAATTATGTTGTTCATCTTTTAAAGATTTTCTCACCTTTTTGTTTTAACTTTTAAGATTTTACGATTTAAAATAGTTATAAAGCTCTGGAAAAGACATGGCAACTTAAGGCTTACCGAAAGAAATAGTTTTAGTAATATTATGGTTTTTTAGAGAATAGGTTCCAGCATTCCATCGCTATTTTCTATCTTAGGTGTGTTTTGTGTTTTAGGTTAACTGTTATTCTGTTGAGGAATATTTCTTGTGCGCTGTTTTTGAAGGATGAGGAGAATTATTTCTTTTACTTTTCAATCCATTGGATAGACAGTGGTATGTGAGACCTAGATTGTCCAGAGCCCCTAAGCAATGGGTTATTACCAACAATAATCTTAAGTGTGTACTCTGCCAGCAGTTAACTTTAGGCATGTCCAATAAACAGCTATGAAACGCCTAGCCTCCTTTCAGAAGCTATTTTCAGCTTGCGCCCCCAAAGTCTAATGGAACATATTTCTTTAAAACAAACTAATACACTTGAACAAACCCTTAAAACTGAACATAAGGAAAATGCATATTTAAAACATAAAAACCTACTCAGGTTGTCACGTCTGGGGCATTTAACACAAAACTTTTAAGTAAATTATGCCCATGACACTAACAGGTTAATTCGAATGGCTCTACTAGAAGTTAAAGGCTTAACAAAGAGATTTAAGGGATTGGTCGCGGTTAAGGACGTAAGCTTTACCGTTAATAAAGGAGAACGTATAGGAATAATTGGACCTAATGGAGCTGGGAAGACTACTATATTCAATTTAATAACAGGCTTTCTTAGACCTCAAAATGGGGCTGTATTTTTTAAAGGAGAAGACATAACGAACCTTAAGCCGTATGAAATCGTAAATAAAGGCATATCTAGAACTTTCCAACTAATTTCTCCATTTCCCAACATGAGTGTTTTAGAAAACGTCTCGGTACCTCTGTATGGTAAGAGGAAAAAGTTAGGTGGAAACTTAGAGAAGCGGGCTTTGGAGGTGCTGAATCTCGTAGGTTTATTGCATCATAAAGATAAAGTGGCAAAGAGTTTGCCGCATGGAGACTTGAAAAAGCTTGAGATAGCAAGAGCTTTAGCAACAGAGCCTGAAATTTTATTATTAGATGAACCATTTGCTGGGTTAAGCTTCGATGAAATGGTTGTTTTGATGGAAGTTATTAAAAAGTTGCATGAAAGTGGTCTAACGGTTGTTATCGTGGAACATGTGATGAGAGTCATTATGAACCTTTCGGAGCGGGTGATTGTGATTTCTGAGGGTGAAAAAATAGCTGAAGGAGCCCCAAAAGAGGTTGTTCAAGACAAGAAAGTTGTCGAAGCATACTTGGGGGTGGGTACGATTGCTTAAGTTAGATGGAATTACTGTTTACTATGGAGGCGCATTGGCACTAGAGAATGCAAGTTTTTGTGTCGAAGAGGGAATGCTTGCAGCAATTATAGGACCCAATGGAGCTGGAAAAACAACTCTTCTCCGCTCAATTATTGGACTAAAGAAAATTCATAAAGGCTCCATATGGTTTGCAGGCAAACGTATTGACGGCATGTCTACATGTGAAATAGTGAAGATGGGCATCTCTATGTGTCCTGAGCGAAGGAGAATACTTTCAGAGATGACAGTGTTAGAAAATCTCGAAGTAGGGGCTTACCTACGTAAGGAGAAGAGTGAGGTAAAGGAAGACTTGAAGAGGGTGTTCGATTTGTTTCCAGTGCTTGAAGAGAGGAAAGGACAGCTGGCTGGAACTTTGAGTGGGGGCGAACAGCAGATGCTTGCCATAGGAAGGGCTTTAATGTCTAGGCCTAGGCTTTTAATGTTAGATGAGCCTTCTTTGGGTTTGTCACCAATTATGAGACAGGGTATTTTTAAGAAAATTGACGAGATCCGTAGGGAAGGTGTTACTATATTATTAGTGGAACAGGATGCATACTCAGCTTTGAAAATTGCTGATAGGGGGCTAGTTTTAGAAAATGGAAGAATAATTCAAGAAGGTGAGGGAAAAAGTCTTCTTAAAAATGAAGATGTTAGAAGAGCCTATTTGGGTATTTAGTTTAAATAATATCGCTGGTTGTATGAGAGATGATATTTAAGTCATGAACATTACTGGGAAGTTTTCTGAGTATGTTGCAAATACGGAATTTAAGGATTTGCCTACTTCTGTGGTTGAGAAGGCTAAGGAACTGATTTTAGATAATGTTGGCTGTGCTTTTGGCGGTTATGCAACAGGTGCTGATAAAGCCTTGATAGATTTTGTTAAGGAGTTGCGTGGGAGACGTGACTCCACAATAATAGGTAATGGACTTAAGGTACCTAGCTCTTTGGCTGCGGGTGTCAACGCTCAAATGGCGAATACCCTTGACTTCGACGAAACCTATAGAAATCGAGCTCACCCGGCATCGCCCATAGTCCAATCAGCCATCGCTGTTGCTGAATTTCTTAAGGCAGGTGGGAAGGATTTAATCAATGCTGTTGTTGTCGGTTATGAAGTTGCTACACGAATAGGAGACGCAACTCATCCCTCTCCTGAATTGATGAAGAAAGTTTGGCTTCAAAATTGGCCCATTTTCGGGGTGGTTGCGGCGGCAGCTAAGCTTCTGAATCTCGACGAGGATAAAATTAAGCAAAGCTTTGGAATAGCTGGAGGTGTGGCACCGGCAATAAACGTGCATAGGATTTTAGATGTACCAGGCGCCATGATAAAACTGCCAAATTTCTGGTTATGCGAAGTGGGGATAAACGCAGTTTTTCTCGCCCAAAAAGGGTTCACGGGTTTTCATGATTACCTTGACGGGAACAAAGGCTACTGGGTCACAGTTTCAGACAGATGTGACTGGGAGGTTATGGTAAGTAAGCTCGGAGAGGAGTATAATATCCAGAAATTTCTTGCTTTAAAACCTTGGCCAACATGTCGATGGATACATCCTGGCATTGAACTGGTCTTAGAACTTCTACAGGAAGAGAAAATAGGGGTAAATGAAATTGATGAAATAATTTTTAAGGCACACTGGAAAGTTTGCGCTCCTCCATACGACAATCCGAAGCCTAAAACAATGTGGGATGCCATCTGGAGCGTTCCATGGGGCATTGCGATGGCAGTCCTAGGATACGAGCCGGGGCCAGAATGGTATGCAAATGAAAGGTTCGCTGACCCAAATGTGTTAAGTTTCACTAAAAAGGTAAAAGTTGTACCTGATCCAGAGGCCAGCGAAATATTTGAAAAAACACCAGAGAAAACTTTCGCTAAAATAGAACTTAAAGCTAAAGGCAAAGTTCACTTAAGAAAAAGAGAATACTGTAAGGGAGACCCCGAAATGCCAATGACGGAACAGGATTTACAGTGGAAGTTTAGGAAGCTAGTAGGCGCTATTCTAAGCAAGGAATGCACAGAAAGGTTAATTAGAACAATTGAGAACTTGGAGCACGTGGATGATGTAAGGGAACTTACAAAACTATTTAAGCCTTAGAAAAAGGGGAAAAAGGTAGGGGTTGATTTCTTCTCAACGGCTTAAGGCACCCATGGAGGTTTTGTATAGCTTTTCTCCGCCAACTCAGGCGGCCAAAGCACATATGGTGTCCCGCCAAGCCATTGTGCAAACACGCCGTTTATATATCCTGAAGCCCAATAAATGGCTCCATGATCTGCTGGATCCATTTTAACCTTACCCCTTGCTCCGACAACTTCAACTGTTTCAAGGGCATTTATGATGGCTTCCCTATCAAGGGTTCCTGCTTTTTCGATGGCTCCTGCCATAAAGTAAACGAGGTCGTATCCTGCAGGTCCCTCAAGTCCACATGCACGGTAGCCATATTTCTTGTAGAAGTTGTTAAAGAATGGCACCGTCTTTTCGGTGAGGGACACGTTCCAACTCCATGTGCCAAAGCATAAGTAGTCAGAAGCTTCTCCAACTAATTCGGGAAGCTCCCACATGCTACATACAGACATCTGACCCAAGTAGGGCATAGATAACTTCCTTTCATAGGCTTGTCTTGTAAGCGTTACTTCAGCTCCACTGTACACGAACCAGACAAGTGCATCTGGTTTAGCCTCCTCCACCTTAATAAGCGCGTCTGTAAAGTCCTTGCAACCTATAGGCACAAAAATGTTATCTAAACATTTAACTCCTGCCGCTTTAGCCATTGGTTCTAGGTACTCGGCAATATAATGGCATGTTACATATTCCTCCCCGATATAGACATAGCTCTTGCCTTTTGCAACTTCCCTTATGAACGTGAGCAGAGCCTTAGCTATTTGATCGTAGTCTGGATGAAGCGTAAATACATTTCGGAATTTAACATGATCTTGTTCGTATAGCAGCCTTGGAGCCGAAGAGATCGGTGATACGTAGGGGATTCCTGACTCCGCCAGATACTCGCTGATTGCGATAACATTACCAGATATCAAGATTCCAGCCAACATGCTTACTTCATCTACTTCAACTAATTTCTTGGCTGCAGCCAAGGTCTTATCTGATTTTCCCTCATCATCTTCAAGGATAAACTCTATCGGTCTGCCCAAAACACCGCCCTTGCTATTTATCTCCTCTAATGCCAAATTCATTCCATCCCAAACCTCTTTACAAAGCCTTGTGGGACCACCTGTCATATGCAAAATTACCCCTATTTTAATCGGTTGACGTGTTGTTGGAGCGGTGTAATAGTAAGCAACGCCTGCTACAACGACGATCACGAGAATAATGACGATGACAGCCGCCTGAACCTTAGTAATAGCTTTCCTTCCCAAACAATAGAAACTCTTCATTATATAACCTCGTTTTATTAGTATCTTAAAGAAATATATTTAAGCTTTCTCATATATGTACAAAACGGCTAAACATGTTCTCAAACGATTAAATTTATAAAAAATATAAAAAGAGGCACATGAAAAGAAGTATGGTCATGGTGGGACAGCATGTACCTAACTAACGAAGAGGAGAAAATGCTTAAAGGGTATCATGGTCCTGGTGTGCAAAAAGCCATGGAAATATTAGTGGCTATAGGTGATCTTTACGATGCTGAGAAAATGATACCAATTAGCAGCGCGCACATGGCTGGAAACTACGGACCCCTAAGGGATGAGGGAGTTGAATGGCTGGAAGAATTTGCTGAAACAGGCGCTTCAACCAAGGTTTTCACTACAGTAAACCCGCAAAGCTTTGATTTCGACCTATACAAAGAGATGGGTGTTCCTGAAAATTTTAGAAAAATTCAGTTAAGAATAGACGGAGCCTTAAGAAAGCTTGGAGTTAAACTGTTTTATACTTGCCAACAATTTCTAGTTGGAAACCTCCCCAAAAAAGGCGAGCATATAGCTTGGGCTGCATCGGAGAGTGAAATCTTTGCAAATTCGGTTCTTGGAGCTATGACAAACAGGGAAGGAGACCACTCAGCCCTTGCAGCCGCAGTTACAGGGAAAACCCCGGAATATGGAATGCATTTACCCGAAAACAGAATCGGTAACATACTTGTTGATGTTACTGAACTCAATATAGAAAAGCTAACCCAAACAGACTATGCCGCCATGGGATATTATGTAGGTAAAATTGTGGGTGATAAAATTCCAGTGTTTGTCGGCTTGCCAAAGAACATCTCGCTTCAAAACCTTCAAGCTTTAGCGTACCCTCTTCCAGTTTCCGGAGCCGTGCCAATGTTTCATCTAGTTGGGATAACTCCTGAAGCGCCAACACTTGAGGCAGCTTTCGGTGGAGGGAAACCTGAAGATAAAATAAAGGTTACCGCATCTAATATAAAAGAGGTTTACGAGGAATCATGCAGGACAGATGAAGGAAAAGTTGATTTAGTAATTTTCGGCTGTCCACACTGCACTTTACAGGAAATAGAGGAAATTGCAACAATGCTTACAGGAAGAAAGGTTTGTAATGGAGTAAAGTTGTGGGTATGCACTTCTAAAGCTACTAAGGCTATTGCTGAACGAATGGGTTATGGTGATACTTTAAGAAGAGCTGGAGGAATGCTAGTAGCTGACACGTGCCCCTCAGGAGGCCCATACGCCTATCTAAAGGAGAAGGGAATTCATGTCGTTGTTACAAACTCTTTAAAAGCGGCATACTACGCGTATGGGCTGTTTGGAATGGGTACAATATTCGCCTCAACCAAAGATTGCGTAGAAGCCGCCGTTAAAGGGAGATGGGAAGATTGAGTCAAAAAATAGTGTTAAAAGCGAAGGCTGTCTCTAAGGGTAAAGCTGAGGGAGAAGCAATAGTTACTAAAATGCCAATATCTATTACAGGAGGCCTAAACCCTTACAGCGGGAAGATTGTGGAAAAGGGACACGAGCTTGAAGGACAAAATGTCGCTGGGAAAATATTAGTATTCCCTCATGGTAAAGGTTCGACCACTGGTCCTTGGCAATTTTATGTGGCGTATAAACGTGGGAATGCTCCAAAGGCCATAATCAATGTTAAAGCCGAAGCTGTAGTGGCTGTCAGCGCCATAATTACAAACACTCCCATGGTGCATATGCTAGAGAAAAACCCGCTGGAGGTCATAGAAACAGGGGACATCGTGGTTGTCGACGCTTATAATGGGATTGTAGAAGTAACCAAGAAAAGTAAGTGTTAGTTAGATTATATTCTCCCCAATTTCCACTTCTTGTTCATGGGTTTTTAGCACGCGCTCAGTTTATTTAATTTTTCTAAGCATTAAAGAATGATTAATCCTAAAAGTGACACTAGAGCTGCAATAATAAAGGAACGGTTAGAGACTTTTACGGATTCTATGATGTAACCGCCTACTGCAACACCGATGATTTGTCCTAATCCAAAAATAACGTTACAAATCCTTCCGCGGCAGATCTTACTCTGGATTTACTTATTCAGAAGCAGATGCCATCGCTATTATATGTAGCTATCATGGCGAAACCCATCAACATAGCTGAAAACGATATTACAGCCTTTGATCCGTACTTGCTACTAAAAACCACCGGCAGCAGCTGATATCATATAGCCGATGAAATTGCCAGTAGCTATGAGGCTTACCTGAAAATAGTCAAGATTCAACCCAACCTTCATATTTCATATATGGAAGGATTAGCAAATACGCCGAAGCGGCCAAAGCCGTGAACTACCAGCGCTGTTAAAAATCCTAAAAAGGCAATAATCCATCTGTAATTGACAAAGTTTTGTTTCGTGTTGTCTGCGCCTTGGCTCCTTTGAAATGGTAAAGTTTTTTATTTAAGATTCAAAATAAACATTTAAAGTCCTATAACGTTTTTCGTCTAAATTGCGATGAAGGAGTGTTAAAAATTGGTTATGGAAAAAGATATAGAGACGTATAAATAATTTCACCGTGATGGATTTGATGATTAGGCATCAGTATTATGGTTGGATTATTGTAATTGCGGGTTTCTTGGCCTTGTTTGTCGAGTCAATATTGTATCTTTATGGCGTATTTATAACACCCTTATTAATGGATTTTGGCTGGTCACATACCATCGTCTCTTCAATTTATGCAACAGCTATGGCGGTCTACACTCTAGCGGTGATTCCAATGGGCTGGTTAAATGATAGATATGGACCTAAAACTTTATTGGGCATCGGGGCGCTCTTAACAGGGTTAGGACTATTACTTAGTAGTGCGGCTTCTACGCTGTGGCATTTATACTGCACTTTTGGGGTTGTCGTTGGGATAGGCTTAAGTCCCATTTATGTATCCATCATGCCAACGCTCATAAAATGGTTTACAAAAAGGCGCGGTTTGGCCGTTGGAATAGCATCTTCAGGGATAGGCTTCGGTCAATTTATTATGGCGCCAGTTTTAACTTATATAATAAACTCTTATCACTGGAGGTTAGCCTTCACCATTACCGGTTTAATTTCTGCAACTCTACTACTAATAGCGGCTTTGATGGTTGAAGAGAACCCTGAGAAGCTCAAGCTAAGCTCTCAAGCTGGCGGTGGAGATAATTTAGCCTCCAGTCTAAAAAGTCCTATTCCATTAAGTGTAGCCATTAAAACGTGTGCCTTTTGGATGATATATTTGTGCTTTACTTTTGCTTGCTTTGCCCTTTTCATGGTCTTGGTGCATATAATGCCTTATGCTGTTGACTCTGGAATACCCTCCCTGCAAGCCTCTATATCTTTAGGTCTTATAGGGGTTATTGGAACCATAGGAAAAGTAGTGGCGGGAATAATAGCAGATAAAATCGGTATATCATTCACGTTGATATTTTGCTGTATTGGAGATGCTATGGCTATACCAATTTTACTTTTGGCTGGTAACGTTCAAGCGATCTTCCTTTTTACAGCCCTTTTTGGCCTTTTTTATGGTGGTTGGATGATAATGTATGCTCCAGTATTGGCAGAATTCTTCGGTACAACTCACTTGGGTTCCATCTTGGGAGTTGTAGCTACAACCTTTGGGATGGGAGGTGCAATAGGGCCTGTCATTGCTGGCTATATTATTGATTTAACAGGCAATTACCTCTCGGCTTTTCTACTGGGGGCGCTTATGTTTGTGGCAGCGGCAATATTTTATGCGTCAGCCTACAAACTAAAGGGAAAAAGGTTTCCTCGTTTCTACTCTCAAGGAGAGCGGTAGGGTGCGCGGCGCATGAAAACGGAAAACGGACGCGCGCGCCTCATCGGCGGACGCATGGAGCTAAAACAACCTAACCGACAAGCTTCTTATCGCTGCTTAAACGGTTAATCGCAGTTTTCACCGGGGCGCTAACTATTTTATGACCTATATAGAAAATGCTTCCAATAAGAATTATTGGATACTCGCCTAGTTTTTCTCCAACCTTAACTCCTGCTATTTCAAAAACTTTCTGTTCTTTTTCAAATCTAAACAATTAACCAGCCTCTGTTTCTTTGCATCGGAGTTCCCTTCTAAGGATTTTTCCCGAGGGTGTTTTGGGCAACTCTTCTAAGAACTCTATCTTTTTTGGTACTTTGTATTTGGCTAGTTTTTCTTCGCAGTATTTTATTAGCTCTTCTTCTGTTATTTTGCCTTTATATTTATTTCTTAAAACCACATAAGCCTTCGGCACTTCGCCATGATACTCATCAGGTATACCGACAACAGCTACCTCCAAAACAGCGGGATGGGAGCATAGTACGTCTTCAACTTCCATTGGCCAAACTTGGA
>Ga0207433_10005689_pt1 | contig 22062 bp, 22 predicted proteins | sample YelNatPaOPGAMG01_FD_187559 | JGI IMG/M metagenome (GOLD analysis project Ga0207433, IMG submission 187559) | Hot spring thermophilic microbial communities from Obsidian Pool, Yellowstone National Park, USA - OP-RAMG-01 (SPAdes) (version 3) | ecosystem: Environmental > Aquatic > Thermal springs... | reverse complement strand
TCATAGGCGTATCGCTCCTCAGGGAGGTTCTGGCAGGCTTGGACACCCGCCACGATACGCCGCCTTCTCAGACCTCATCACCCATTTTCAGCCATAGCCCGCGTCGGTAACTGTGGGTTCAGTACCGCCTTCGCCGTAACAAGCCGGACCTGGCCGTGCGCCGGCGCTGCGTGGGCCAACCTTAAGGTTGCCGCCGCCATCGATCCAGGCAATCGCACCGCCCCCGGCACCGATGGTATGGACATTAACCATAGGCGTGTTGATTTGGTGCTGGTGCAGGACCATTGTGGTTGTCGTGACTGGTTTCTTGTTGATCACCAAGCCGACCAGGAAAGTAGTGCCGCCCATGTCGGTCGAGATGATGTTCTGGTGACCGAGGGCATTGGCCATGCGTAAGCAGCCGATGACTCCGCCGGTCAAGACCGAGCCAAGCGTGCTGACAGCATGTTTGGGCGCGTCGGTTGCTTGGACGCAACCGCCCGCGCCCTGCATGACCAGGAGCGAGCCTTTGAACCCTTTCTTACGCAGGGCGTGCTCCAGCGGGTCGAGATAGCCCGCGAGACGTGGACCGACCTGGGTGTTGATGATCGTGGTTGCACTGCGGGTGTACTCACGAATGCGCGGACTCACTTCATGGGAGATGGCGACGTAGAGATCTGGCGCAATCTTGTGGATGAGCTCGCGCACCCGAAGCTCGTGAACTGGATTTCGAAACGACCAGAGGAAGGAGACGGCGATCGCCTCGATGTTCTGGTCCAGAAGGCGGTGAACTGCGCGCCGTACCCCTTCCTCATCGAGTGGGACCACCACAGCGCCCTTGTAGTCGATGCGTTCGTCGATCTCGATGATACGGTCATGCGGTACCAGTGGTGCTGGCTTGTTGGTGCGCGGCATGTTCTGGATACGCTCTGGATCGAGGCCCGCATAGCGACCTTCCAAGTTCATGATGACGATGCTGTCAGCGTGGCCGCGAGTTGTGAGGAAACCGACCTTAGCCACATCACCAGTAACGACCGCATTCAGTGTTGAAGTCGTACCATGGATAATGTAATCGGTCTGCTCCAGCAGATCGACGATGCTGCATTTGTGGATTCCGGCTAGCTCTTCAAGCGCGTTTAGAAAACCGTGCGCGAAATTCGGAGGCGTAGACGGCGTTTTAGTTGAGGAGATTTTGCCAGTAGAACTGGACAGAAAGGCGTCCGTAAACGTTCCGCCGGTGTCGATGCCGATAACATAGCTCATACCGTGATCATCCTTTCAGAGTGTATCGGGCGACCGCCTGGGGGCGGGGGGGGCGTGACCAACCATCCGGGAAGAAACCTGAACTGAATGCCGAGGAACCTCTGGATAATCCCGCTTCCCAAAAATTAATGGTGTTATATCAGTAGGTTAATCTTGCCATGGACGACTTAATCAGAGGCTCCCTAGGCCCCGAGAGGGATGGTGAACTCAAACCAAAACCGATCGCCAGACGCCGCGTTATGAGCAATAAAATCGTGCTGCCACTTGAACGCAATTGCAGTGGTAGGTGTGAGGTAGTAGATCAGTTGAGGCCCCGCGAGGAAGCGATCAAGCCTGTTCCCATCGCCAACGCGAGTGCCATTGATTGTGTCGTTCGTGAATTGGTCGGCCCAAGAACCACCGAGGCCTACCCACCACCGTGGCTTGGATTCAAACGGCATGACGTTCGTCCCAAAGTCAGTGATCAGAAGCGAACCAGAATGGTAGTGCGTCTTGTCGTTCGTTCCGTTGACGGTGATCGTAGTCTCTTCCGAGAGTTCCCACCGTCTGTTGGGAAACCAGGTCGCAGCCAATTCTTGACCATAGCTGTCATAACCTACCGAAGCATTAGCTAGGCTATTAGCGTTATACGAACCAGTCGGGATGTAAACCGAGGGGCCGAAAAGCAACGATAGTGTCGGCGTGTTGTAGGTCAAGTACAACGGCGTTAGGTAAACGAATTCGATGCCGGTGGTTTGATTGGAAAGGCCACCGGCGCGTACGAATTGGTGGTTTTCCGATAGGATGACGCCACTACTCAGGTTCAAACCCCATAGCGTCTTGTCCCACGTGTGGACGATACGCTGCGCCATCGCGAAGACGTTTATCTGGAAGCCTGAAATCTCCGAGTGACCATGGCTGTCATTGAAGCGATTGGTTGAATAGTATTGCATGTAGCTGTCGAACTCCGTCGCACCCGGCTTGGGAAGGATCGCGGGTACAATCGTCTGCAAGCCAACCGGCCATTCCGTGAGTCCGTTTTCGGTGGCATAGGCTTCCGGCGACAACAAAATAAATATCCCAAAAACTACTACGCTAAAAATTATACGAAAAGAAATAATCACGATAGGAAAATGTTTCCTAGCCATCATATCCTCCAAAAATTTTTAGGTAATTCTACTGTTCTCTTCGATATCTTCCCAGCAACACGTATGTATCAATTTCGGCTATTAAATAATAAGCGATTTAGAGGACATCATCTATTCAAAGGTGAGTGGATCCGCCGTCAACCGCGATGCTCTGACCGGTGATGAAACCCGATCCCTCGGACAGCAGGAACAGGACAACACCCATAAGGTCAGCAGGCGTCTGAGGTCGCGGAATACATTGCATCGCGACGATCGCCTTCTTCTGTTCAGGCGTCACGGTTTCGCGAGGTACCTCAGTGAACGTAGCGCCCGGCAGAACCGCATTGACTGTAACGCCAAAGCTACCTACCTCTCGGGCCATTGAGCGGGTCAATCCCACGACGCCGGCCTTGGATGTCGTGTAGTGAAGGTAATTCGGCCTACCCATTGTGATGGAGGAAGATGAGATGTTAATGATGCGGCCCCATCCGGCATCCTTCATTGCAGGCAATACTGCCTTACAGCACAGCATCAGGCCGTTGACGTTGACGTCGATGACCTTGCACCATTCTTCGTAGGGAATTTCATCGAACGGGCGCATCTTCAGCGTCGAAAAAATCGCCGCATTGTTCACGATGCCGTCTATCCGTCCGTAAGAATTGATCACCGCCCCGGCCATAAGCTCGACCGAGCCAGGATCGCTAACATCGACTTGAACAGCCAGGGCCTTCTGACCCTGCTCTTCGATTTCCTTGACAACGGATTGGGCTTTCATTCCGTTGATGTCGGCGACAACGGCAGTGCCACCGGCCGCGGCGATACCCTTTGCATAATACCGACCGATGCCCTGACCGCCGCCAGTGACGATCACAACTCGCCCGGCAAGGCTCTGAATTGCAGATATAGAAATTGTCTCGTCCGACATAATATGTCCTATGGGCCTGCCACGGTTTCGTGGACGGTTGAGTATTGGTGTATTGGTGGCGTTGGATGTCACGACCCCCGCTCAAGGTCATCTCCACCTGTAATGAGGCTTGCGTGATCAGACGAACTGTAGATTTTTGATGAAGAAATATCCCCGTAATTTTCGACGCTTAGGCCCCTTAATACTTGTTTTTATTTGACCGTAGGAACCTCTGAATAAGCCCGCTTCCTGAAAAATTAAAGATTTTATCAGGTTAATCTTACCATAGACGATTTAATCAGAGGTCTCCTTAAAGTCCCGTTTATCTGAGCTTGTTGATGTTTAGTTCGCATATCTTGCAAACCGTTGTCTAATATGATTTGAGTTTTTTACTATAAGTAATTGGTTATGAATGTGGGATGTCCCGTCCGATGTTGAATCGCGGCAGCCGAAGGCATGGCATTTTTCAATGCCATGCCTTCGATGAGAGAGATCTCAAGGCTCCTGGCGGGCCTTGCGATTACCCATAAGTTGCAAGTCCGGCGCCGATTTGGATATATACTCCCCCCGTCAGCTTGCCAGAATTGGTCGCCTGACTGACAACGCAGCCAACGCTGCTCAATGAACCGCTCCTACACCACGCAGGGGGCACGATCCGCTGCTCGTCATTCAGTGTTGCCGCCCTGTCTGGGGTCTGATCGCGCGTTATCTTGGCCTCCCCATTCATATCGGCTCGATGGGAAGGGTGTCCGAAAGAGGATCATTCAACGGACAGATGTAACGGCCTGGCACTGGTGGCTGTTTCCCTCGGCAACGGATGGATCATTTAACTGGTACGATATTTTTTGCAATGAAGGGGGTTCATACGTTACAATCCTGCATGACCCAGACCCTGATCGGTTACGCGCGCTGTTCAACCGACCGGCAAGATCTCGCCGCGCAACGGGCCGAACTCGAACGGCTCGGGGTAAAGCCAGACCGTATCTATACCGATCACGGCCTCACGGGCACCAATCGTGACCGCCCCGGGCTCGCTCAAGCCCTGGCGGCGGTACGCACAGGCGACACTCTGGTCGTGCCGAAACTCGACCGGCTTGCCCGCTCCGTTCCAGATGCCCGCGCGATCGCCGATGATCTCAGCACGCGCGGAGTCAAATTGGCGCTCGGCCCGAGCGTCTATGATCCAACCGACCCCATGGGGAAGATGTTCTTCAACATCCTCGCCACCTTCGCCGAGTTTGAGGCCGACCTCATCCGGCTGCGCACCAGAGAGGGCATGGCCATTGCCCGCGCCAAAGGTAAACTGCGCGGCAAAAAGCCCACGCTATCCGAAAGACAACAAAAAGAACTGCGCCGCATGTACGACACGGGTAATTATTCCATCACTGATCTCGCAGACCTATTCTCCGTCTCCCGCCCAACCGTCTATCGTACCCTCGCCAGGCAGCCCACCAACGCTTAGCGTACGATTTTGAACAGATCGTGCAGTGACCCCAAAAACGAAAGGAGAAAAATCCGTCCTTGACCCCATCATGAAACCCAAACCATAACCAAAAGGCGGGTCAAATCTCGATGGAATTCCCGGGTCAGATCTCAGCGGAAATCAACAAGCAGGACGCGGCGGCACTGTGCGGGGCTCGACACGGCCGTGAGGCTGGCAAGGTTGGGCATCGATGGGGCAGGACCCGGGGACCGATCGGCTTCCATGGTGGCAAGGTCGTGGTCGAACGCCCGCGGGTTCGCGCCAAGGGGAGCAAGGCGGAGCTGGCCCTGCCATCCTGGTCGGCGGCCATTGCCGAGGACTGGCTGGGGGCATGGGCGTTGAACCTGATGCTGATCAACGTCTCGACCCGGCGGTTCGGCCGTGCCGTGCGGCTGCCGGAGGGTGATATTCCGGCGGGCGCTGGCGCCGGCGTGTCGAAATCGGCGGTCTCGCGCCGGTTTGTGGCACTGTCGGCGGAGCGTATGGCCGACTGGATGGCGACGGATCTGTCCGCGCTCGATCTCCTGGTCATCCAGATCGACGGCCTTCATCTGGCCGATGATCTGACGCTGGTGGCCGCTGTCGGCATCGACGGCGAAGGCGTGAAGCATCCGTTGGGTGTGATCGAAGGCGCGACCGAGAATGCTGCTGTGGTCCAGGCGTTGCTCGACAATCTGATCGGCCGCGGCCTCGATGCCGGCACGCCTCGCCTGTTCATCATCGACGGCGCCAAGGCATTGACCAAGGCGATCCGCCGGACTTTCGGCCGCGATACGCCGATCCAGCGCTGCCAGGTGCATAAATCCAGGAACATCATCGACCGGTTGCCGAAATCGCTCCATGCCTCGGTCCGCAAGACGCTCCGCCAGGCAGGGGAACTTGATGACGCCGAGACGGCCGAGAAACTGCTCCGCAACCTCGCCCGCCTCCGCCTGCCGCCGGAGCTGCGCCGCTCGCTTGCCTGCACCAACATCATCGAGAACATGATGGGGAGCATCAGGCGGACCTGCCGGAACGTGAAGCGCTGGCGCAACGCCGCCATGGCTCTGCGCTGGACCGCAGCCGGCATGATCGAGGCCGCCAAAGGCTTCAGGAAACTGAAGGCCCATAAGCACCTGCCCGCACTCCGTGCAGCCCTCGCCGCTCACAAGCTTAGCCTCCTCCCCAATGCCGATCTTGCTCAACCCGCAAAGGTCGCATAGTCACAACCAAGGCAATGTCCCTCGCCGAAGTTCAACATCGACCGGGACATCCCCGGCGGTTTGAACGTCCTGGCCATCGCGTAAAGGGTCGCCCGTAGTGTCGCCGAATAGTTTCACGGCCTCCCCCGCTTTTCAAACCACGACTTGCAGAATTTCAGGAACATCTTCTCCGGGTTCTTCGGCACGATTTCCTCTGCGCCGAGCCAGTTCCTGAATTCCCTTTCGAGGTGGTAGACATCCCAGCCAGGTGCCAGGTTGCGGGCATCGCCGTAAATGTCCCCGTCAAGGCGGCCCGTCCACGGTTCGGCCGCCGCCGCGAGCGCTGCCTTCATCGTGCCGCGATTGTGGAATGTCACCATGTCGGTCTTCAGGTCGAATTCCACACGGTAATCAGGCAGGTGGTCGCTTGCCGCCAGGTGCTTCACCATCTGACGGAACAGCTTCTCGGGGCTCTGTGAGCCGGATTTCTTCAGGAGGATCGCGAGAGAGACCTTCCAGCTCGTCTGCTGGCCGCAATGCTTGCGCGCAAGCTCGTACACCCGGCGTTCCAGAGGCTTGCGGAGCCGGAAATAGTCCCGATGCAGTGTCAGGACCTCGTTGCTGCGGATCGCGTTGAAGACCCAATCAGACAGCTTAATCTCGCAAAAGAGCAGACGGCCATCGAGGCCCTGCTTTCGGCGGATTGCGGAAGCGTCGATGAGGCCAAAACCCTCGATTTGTTCCTCGTCGCCGGTGACGATGTTCGTCCGAATGCGGGTGCCTTCGAGCCTGTCGAGGGCTTCAACCAGGGCTTTGTAGTCCTTCCCTGCCGTCCCGCGATTAGCAAAAATCAGTAGATCGCGGCTGCTGATACGGACACGCTGGGAAACCTTTTCCCCGTTCTTCAGCTTCGCCATGATCTGCGAAATGCAGTAAATCAGAATATCCTTGTCGTAGATGGTGGCGAGCCCCTTCACGCTTGGCGTGATCTCCAGCCATTGGCCGTTGTGCTCGTAGCGCCGGACGTTCGTCTCCGGCTTCTTGGACAGCGAATAGAACGGGTGCTCCATCTGCGGCATCACATCCTTCAGCACCGCATCCGCCACGTCGCAGATGAACAGATCATGCTGCGGGTAGCGGTCGGGCAGGAGCGGAAGCTGGCTCGCTTGATTCGGGGTTTCAGATACCATGGCCCATCTTCGGGGTTTCAGATACCGAAGTCAAGAAATTCGGGGTTTTACATACCGTGCGCCCGAGTTCGGGGTATCACATACCAAAATTCGGGGTTTTAGAGACTTGAATTCGGGGTTTCAGATACCAATTCCGGTAAAAGGCCGCCGATTCCATAAGCAAAAACAAAGCACTGGCGACATTCCAGAATCGCTTAACCCTGAATCTAACCCATATTTAACACCCTCAGAGGGGTTGATGGCTGTGGATAACTTTACCCGCCTGCATAACGGAAACGTTCAGGAAGAACCGGAATCGGCCTTCGGCCGATGAGTTTTTGTTTGAATCAGCGGCCAAACACAACGGACCGAGCGCGCGGAACCGTCAGAAAAGGGCTTGGCAATGAAGAAGTGGTGTTTGGGGCGATCGTTTGTGCACAATTGCACAAGTTATGACCTCCCCTACCCTTTTTGGTCCTTCAGGCTCACGATTATCGCTTTTCGGGCCGTCTCGTCGGTCCAGTGAAGGCGCTGAGGCTTTCCGCGTTTGATCGTGTCCAATTTTCGCCGAACGACCGCGCCCAACTCCAGCGGCGGAATGCGGGCCGTCCACGTTACCGCGTTCTTTGTTTCGCACTGACTGACCGACAAGCGGACCCATCCACCGGGCTCCCGCTTCATCACATGTCCCGTCACCAGGCGCTCGCCGATTTTCATCGCACGACTGCCCTTGCGCGTCTTCGGCTTCCAGACAGCCTCGCGCCAGCGGATCACGTCCGCCTCGATGAACCTTTCACCACAAGAAGGGGTCACTGCACGATCTGTTCAAAATTGCCCTTTAAGCCGAAAATAAAACGAAATCAAAGTCTTTCATAAACCATCGTTTTCGGATGCGCGTGCTCTTGAACGGCATTTCCCGGATGTTTTCCTTTCAAAACCCTCTTTCAGAATTCGATCCAAAGGCAAGGGGCATCTGAACGGATCGCTAACGGGCAATTTTTAACAAATCGTGCGGTGACCCCTTATAGGAACCGCCTGCACCAGCACGGCCGACAGAGCAACGCTCGTTCATCGCCCAGGAAGGGACGGAAAGTTTGGTCGCCAAGGCAAAAGGCGGTCAGGCGTCGAAATTTAGACGAGCATTCGCGTTGGCGACCAAGCCCTGACAGCCTCTTCCTTCAACTGGAAGGACACCCTGACGATGGATAATGCGCTTTTTTCGGACGGCTTTGGTCCTCCTGACCCGGCTGGGGGGAGGATCGTGTCCCATGGCGTGGTGTAGGAGCGGCTCATTGAGCAGCTTTGGCTGCGTTGTCAGGCTGCCAGTTCTGGCAGGCTGACGAGGGGAGTATCGCTCAAGGGCGCGATTGTTTCCAGGGTCATGTATCTGGCGCGTTGCGTTGCCCATTCATCATTCTGTTCCAAGAGCAACGCGCCGATGAGCCTCACGACGGCCTCGTCGTTGGGGAAGATGCCAACGACATCGGCGCGGCGCTTGATCTCGCCATTGAGGCGTTCGAGTGGGTTGGTGGAGTGGATTTTGGCCCTGTGCGCGGCGGGGAAGTCCATGTAGGCGAGGACGTCGGCTTCGGCCTCATCGAGCAGAGCGGCGAGTTTTGGCACGCGCGGGCGCATCTGGTCGGCGACATTGCGCCATTGCTTATGGGCGTTGGCGGCATCGTCTTGCGCGAAGGCGGTGCCGACCCAGGCGGAGACGACGCGCTTTTGCGTCTTGCCGGCATAGGCCAGGGCATTGCGCATGAAGTGCACGCGGCAGCGCTGCCAGGTGGCGCTGAGCACCTTGGAGATGGCCGCCTTCAGCCCCTCATGCGCGTCGGAGACGACCAGCTTGACGCCCCGCAGGCCACGCCTGGCCAGGCTGCGCAGGAATTCTACCCAGAATGGCTCGGCCTCGCTGTGGCCGGTGGTCATGCCGAGCACCTCGCGCCTGCCATCGGTGTTCACGCCCACAGCGACGATGACGGCGGTGGAGACGATGCGGTGGTCGCGCCGGACCTTGATGTAGGTGGCGTCGAGCCAGATGTAGGGCCAGTCGCCCTCGATGGGCCGGGTGAGGAAGGCGCCAACACGCTCATCGATCTCGCCGCACAGGCGCGAGACTTGGCTCTTGGAGACGCCTTCGCAGCCCATGGCCTTGACCAAATCATCGACGGAACGCGTTGAAATACCTTGGATATAGGCTTCCTGGATAACCGCCGTCAGCGCCTTCTCGGCCATCCGGCGCGGCTCCAGAAAGGCCGGGAAGTAGCTGCCGCGGCGCAGCTTGGGGATGCGCAACTCGACCGTGCCGGCACGCGTCTGCCAGTCCCGGTCACGATAACCGTTGCGTTGGTTGAGGCGGTCAGGCGCACGCTCGCCCGGGGCGGCGTTGCAGAGCGTCTCGGTCTCCAGCGCCATCAGCCGTTCGGCGGCAAAGCCGATCATCTCGCGCAGAAAACTGGCATCGGAAGACTTCTCGAGAAGCGTGGAAAGCGCAATCTTGTCGTCGGTCATCGGTGTGGTTCCTTGGATTTGCGTTGAGACTCGCAACCCAATGCTACCCAAAAACCGCCCCGGTGGCCGCCAATCGGCCCGCTGCCGCCAGATACTCGGCGGGCGCTACGGCAGGCCGATTAACGGCCTCCTACACCACCATCAGGGGCACGATCTGAACGGATCGCTAACGGGCAATTTTTAACAAATCGTGCGGTGACCCCAAGAAACCCATTCCACCAGCTCTCTCAAACCGGGATGTGCATTTGTGCACACGTGCACGAGGGAACATTTCCTTGACGCACACGCTCCTCCTTTGATATTGATCTAAATTGCAAGTGTGCACAAGTGCACGATTGCAATTGCCCAGAGGTGAACATGAAAACCATTGCCATAGCCATGCAAAAAGGCGGCGTCGGAAAGTCCACCCTCACGCGCTCCCTGGCCGTGGCGGGCACCGCCGCAGGCTATAACGTCCTCGCGCTGGACATGGACGCCCAGCAATCCACGGCCCAGTGGGCCGAACGCCGCAAGGCCCAGCTCCCCGTCGTCCGTTTTACGACCGAGATCGAGTTGCCCAAATTCCTCAAACAGGCTGAACAGGCCGGTTGCGACCTCGTGATCATCGACACGCCGCCCGCGCGCAGCACTGAGGCCCCGGCGGCCGTCGAATATGCCGACCTGGTGCTTATGCCGTGCAGCCCCGACATCGAGGCTTTCGAGCAATTGCCACGTACCGCACGGCTTGCCCGCACGACCGGCAAGCCCGCCGTCGCCATTCTGACCATGGCGCAGCCCAACAGCATGGCGGAGGAACGGGCAGCCCGTGAAGTGTTCGACGCCGTGAACGTCGCCATGGCCGAAACCATCCTGCATCGCTTCAAGGTTCATCGCGACGCGAGCCGGGAAGGGGTGACAGCCCAGGAAATGGAGCCCGATAGCAAAGCCGCGCAGGAAATCACGGCCCTTTGGGAGTGGATTCGTGCAGAGTTGCAATTAGGCAAAAGTGCACGTGTGCACAAAAGAGTGGAGGCCTGATCGTGAGCAAAGCCAAGGTAACAGGCGAAAGCTTCCTGAAAAACATGAGCCTGGCCGACGACGACACGCCGCCAAAGGCGCGCGCAGCCCTAGAACCGGCGCGGACGAAAGCCAGCGGCAGCCGGGCAGGGCTCAAGCATATCGGCGGCTATTTCGACCGCGAGACCGTTGAAATGATCGCCGTGCTGCGCGCACGGCTCGACCTCGATAATTCCCAGCTCATCAAACGCGCCATCGAAGAACTCCATAGCCGCGAGACCGCCGCCCGGAAATTTGGAGACCGCTAGCCCTCATTTGTCGTGCAATTGTGCCATTGTGCACAATTGCTCATTAGGAGACTATCCGCCGCTGCAGCCCACGCCCTATGAAACGCTGATGGCGGCATTTCTCGATACGCCAGAAATGGCGGATTGGGACGCCTTTGTCAGCGCCACCCGCCAGCAGCTCGCCGCAGGCGCGGCGTCCGTGACCGTCCCCGCCGCCTTCCTCGGCCGCATCATCGACGAGATCAGCACGTCGCCGATGATGTTCATGGCCGTCAAGGATCATTGGAACCGCCATTGCGACGAAGAACGAACCCGCTGCGCGGGAATGGTGCTTGTGTTGATGGCGCCGGCTGGGTGTGGCGTGCAGGTTTTGTTTGAGGATTTGGGCGGCCCAGCCTGAGGATGCGGGCTTCTTTCATTGCAAAGGAGCCAGCCATGACCAAGCCTGTTTTACCAACCTCGCCGATCGATCTGCGCCAGCGGATGATCGAGGATATGGAGATGCGCCGTTTCTCGCGGGCGACGCAGCGCAATTACCTCCGCGATGTCGGGCGGTTTGCCAAATTTCTCGGCCGTTCGCCCGATATGACAACCGCGGATGATGTCCGGCGGTTCCAGATTGAGCAGTGCGATAGCGAGACGCCTGTTCCGACGATGAACAGCATCGTATCGGCGTTGCGGTTCTTCTTCACCATCACGGTCGACCGGCCGGAGCTGGCGCGCAAACTGGTCCGGGCCAAGCAGCCGCGCCATTTGCCGGTGGTGCTGAGCCAGGATGAGGTCGCCCGGTTGCTCGACGCCACGACCTGCCTCAAACACCGGGCGGCTCTGTCTGTCGCCTACGGTGCCGGACTGAGGGGGGCGGAAGTGGCGGCGCTCAAGGTCAGCGACATTGACAGCGAGCGCATGCTGCTCCGGGTCGAGCGTGGCAAGGGCGGGCAATATCGCAATGCCATGCTGTCTCAAGACCTGCTGGCCATACTGCGCGCCTGGTGGCAGGCCGGGCACCAGCGGGGTGTTGTGCACAAGACCGGGTGGTTGTTTCCGGGAGAGCACCCGACGAAGCCGATTTCCACCCGGCAGCTGCACCGTGTGGTCGTTGAGGCCGCAAAGGTAGCCGGGCTCAGCAAACATGCCGGCCCGCATACGCTGCGGCACAGCTTCGCCACGCATTTGCTCGAAGACGGCGTCGATATCCGCGTCATCCAGGTGCTGCTCGGCCATTCCAAGCTCGAGAACACCGCGCTCTACACCAAGGTGGCGACAAAAACGGTGCGGACCGTGACCAGTCCACTCGACAAGGTGATGGCGTTGATGGAGGCCAAAGTGGCGCCCAGCCCCTGAGAGGCCGTGCGCACGGCCCTCGAGGTCGCCGACATTTTCCGTGCTGAAGGTCCAAGATACCGCGCCACCCAGGCCGGGAATCTGAGCCTCGCTCAACTCAAGGTGATGTCGGCGATCGAGCGTTGCCGGCCCCCTTCTCTTGGCGGCCATGTCGAAGGTTGCCAAGACTGCGGCCATCAGCGCATCGCCTATAACAGTTGCCGCAACCGGCATTGTCCCAAATGTCAGGGCGCTGCGGCGCGCGCCTGGCTGGCCGAGCGCGAGGCCGATCTGCTGCCGGTCGGCTATTTCCATGTCGTGTTCTCGCTGCCCGCCGAGATCGCCGCCATCGCTTGGCAGAACAAGGCGCCAGTCTATGATCTGCTGTTCCGCGCCGCCGCCGAGACCATGCTGACCATCGCCGCTGACCGCAAACATCTGGGCGCACGCATCGGCATCACCGCCGTGCTCCACACCTGGGGCTCGGCGCTCACGCATCACCCGCATATCCACATGATCGTGCCGGGCGGTGGCCTTACGCCTGACGGTCAGCGCTGGATCTCCGCCCGGGCCCGCTTCCTATTGCCGGTGCGCGTACTCTCGCGGTTGTTCCGACGCTTATTTTTGACCGAGTTGGTGGCGCTGCATGCCGGCGGGCAGCTCAACTTCTTCGGTGCGGCGCAGAGTCTGGCTATCGCCGCGCCTTTCTGCGCCATCTGGCGCCGCTGCGCCGCAAGAACTGGGTGGTCTACGCCAAACCGCCCTTTGCCGGGCCGCAGGCAGTGCTGGCTTACCTGGCCCGCTACACTCACCGGGTGGCCATCTCCAACCGCCGGCTGGTGGCCATGGATGAGCGCGGCGTCACCTTCCGCTACAAGGATTATCGGCAAGACGGCGCCGCGCGCTACCAGACCATGACGCTGGCCCCAGCGGAATTCATCCGCCGCTTTCTGCTGCATGTGCTGCCCAAGGGCTTCCACCGCCTGCGCCATTACGGGCTGTTGGCCAGCGCCAGCCGCAAAGCCAACCTTGCCCGTATCCGCGATCTGCTTGCCGTGCCTCAGCCGATCACCGTGCAGGCCCCGGCCGGTGAGCCGGCGCCCGAACCGTGGCGCTGCTGCCCGTGCTGTGGCGGGCCTATGGTCATCCTGGAAATCCTGACGGGCCACCTCGTGTCTTTGCCGCCATACCGCGGCACCAACGCGGTAAACGTTGCTCACCATGCCAAAACACCGCTGGCGGCGGGCGCAGTTTGGGCGAAAACGCGCACAGTAGCCGAACAAATTCAAAGACCAGGAACCGCCATCCGGCACCATCCCAGAGCCACCGCGTTCACCGAAAATCTCAAATCCCCAGAGCCACCGCCTCTGGACCGCAGGTTCGTTCTTCGGGGACTTTCGTACGCCTGCGGCGCCCGAAACTCTCCGCGAAAGCGGACACCCGGAGCTGAAAGGGCAGGGCGGTCCTGACGACGCGGAGGCCGCGCGTTGAGCCGCCGGACTGTGCAGGCGCTTTGTGCCCGCCAGCTCGTCGCCGCCCTGTGCCTTGCACCTGTTTCCGCCGCCGCGCAGCAGCCCGGCAGTTACCGCGAGGCCGTACAGGCCTACGTCGCCCTCGAAAAAGACATCGCCGTCCTCCAAGAGCAGGTCTTGGCCGGAAGGATCGGGCAATACGATTACAACACGGGCCGCATCCACGACGAACGCGGCATGGGCATCCTCAAGCAGCGTTGGGGGGCGAAGATCGCCGAGGATGCGCGCGCGGCCGATCCCTCCGCCGCAGAAGCGATCACGCCGGGGCACGTCCATTTCCCCGCGCTGCGCGAGGTGCAGCAAGAGCGCGAAGCCGTGCTTGCTGACATGATCGTGAACATTCTGAAGGTCATTACCCGGGCAGGGCTTGCCGCGCTTCCGCTCTGGATTATCCGGCTCGTCTGGCGCTGGCTTCAGAATGCCATCTCGGACGAGGATGACACGTCAGATATGAACCGCGCCGGGTTTCCCGGAGGCCAAAACTCTTGATTTATGACCCAAAAGGGGATCCTATAGGAGCTACGGTGGATCTGCTAGCTTTGCCTCATGTATGCAACCCCCACCGATTCGCATGTTTGAAACCCTGACTGAACGTGGTTTTCAGGTTCAGTTTCTGAGCCATGCGACCGCTATTCTCAGCGTCGATTTCCCGGACGCTATAGACCAGCTTGCCGAAGCGCTTGCCGCACTGACAATCCCAATCGAAGAGATCGTGGGATCTGGCGGTGGTGAAGCCAAGGGCACACAGCGGCTACGCCACCGGCTGGCGGAGCTTGGCTGGAAGAAGATGAACTTCCTAATTGAAAAGCGGATCAACGGTGAGCCGCGGGAATCTATCTCACATGAGGTTGATCACGTCCAAGCCTTCCCGGCAGGCGTGGTCGCCTTGGAGATCGAATGGAACAATAAAGACCCGTTTTTTGATCGAGACCTTGAGAACTTTAAACGCCTGCACGCAGAGGGGGCGATAAGCGTCGGGGTTATCGTCACCAGGGGCGAATCCCTGCAACAGGATCTGTTCGCCCTGGTCCGCCGCTTTGCCGAAGAGCGCGGTCTAGCCAATACGGCTGACCTTCGCGCTCTGGGGCTCAACCCAACGCCCCGGCAGGTCAAGGACGTCGAACGCCGGATGCGCGCCGGCATCGGCTTCCCCGAGGCTTGGTCAACCAGCTTTGTCCACGATAAATTCGGCACAGCAACGACGCACTGGCGCAAGCTAGAGGACCGGGTGAAGCGCGGGGTTGGCAATCCATGCCCCTTGCTCTTGATCGGCCTGCCGTCGTCAATCGTGACCTTCGGCGAACAACTGGATGTTGAAGCTATCGCAGTTGGAGACGAGGCGGCCGTCGAGGAGTAGCTACTCTGCTGCGATCAGCTTCGTGCGGGCGCTGTTGTGTGAATAGGTGTCCCAGGTCGGCTCGTAGCTATCGTCAGCCTGGTTACCCCATACGGTCCAGCCTTTACGGGTGCCGCGCGAGAACATCTCCAGCCTAGGGCCGGGGCTGCAAGACTCAATCAGCTCATACTGCTCGTCCGGCTTGCGGCTGTGCTCACGCTTACGCGTGCCGATATAATTGACCTGCGTTCGGCCTGGCTGAAGGGTGCGAGCATTTTTGCCCCGAATGCCAAACAGGATGATTTCCGTGACATTCCGGAAGTAGAAGCCGACGCCTCGGCCATCTGATCCACCATCCTTGCGCAGCTTATGCCAAACGATATTGGACTTATACTGGAAGCCCCACGCCTTCATGACCTCTAGCCCATCCGGCAGCAGGGCGTTTGGGACCCACAGGTAAAGGTGCGCTGTCGGCGCCAAAACCTGTTCAACCGGCAAGGCACAGATTTCCGTCAGGTTCATCGTGCCATAGCGATTGAGACGCCTGTGCTCAGGCGCAACCTTTCCGGTTCTGTTGACAAACTGCCACGGCGGGTCTGCCAAGACCGTCGCAAATTTCTTTTTGCCGATGCTGGTCAGAAAGTCGGCAGAAGGATCGATCTCAGCCGGCATTTTCATTTCTCTTTTCCTTTGCCTGTGTCGGCCCGGCAAGTTTGCTCATAGTGGTTCCACACCTCAACGAAGAGCTCATTTGGCTCCATCCCGCGCAACGCCGCCGCGGATTTAAAGGCGCGTTTCACGGCCGTTGGTATTCGCACTTGTAGCGGCTCTTTCCCTGATTGGACGGCCTGCTTTGCTCTGACTGCAACCATGCTTGCATGCATGCATGCATGTCGACGATTCGTCAAGCTTGCTGATCTGTTAACATCAAGGCTTCCATAAGTATTGATTTTCGGATGATCTTGGTATGTCCCCTGACTGTCGTAACGCTGTCGTGTTTTTTTAGCCATCACGCCCCTGACAACACCACCATCCGCCGCAACCAGGCGGTCAGAGGCTCAAAGCTAAAGCCGCCTGCTTCATACAAACCGGCGATAAATTTGTAAGTGTCGTCAGGATCAGCCTGCAACCCAGCACCATTGATAACCAAAAAGGTATAGGTCACGGCAAATGCCGTGCGCTTATTACCGTCGATGAACGGGTGGTTCTGCGCCAGGCTCTCCCACAACGCGGCCGCCTCCTCGATCAGATCGGCATAATATCCCGTTTGCGGGCGATACAGGGCTGCCTCCAGCAGGCCAGGATCGCGCACGCCATGGGCGCCGCCATAGCGCTCGATCTGGTCTTCATGGATGGCCAAAACCTCGATGACGGTCAGGTAATCCGTCATTCAGCCAGCTTTTTATAGAGCGGTCCGAATTTTTCGTGGCTCGCCTGATAGGCGGCCATCACGTTGGCGCGGGGCCTGCCCTGCTTGCGCTTCTCGATCAGGTCAGCCAGCGCCTCATCCACCAGCGCCTGCAATTGCCGGCCCTCACTTTGGGCGAGATTCCGTACGGCGGAGAGAATCTCAGAATTCACCTGGGTTGCGAATTTCTCGCGGGTTTGGGTTGCCATGACACATCTCCTATCTTGCCTTGATTTATCATGATACGTCATGACAAATCAAGGAGCCGGATTACCTTTGTGTCGGTGCGCCCGACTTTTTACCGGACGGCCAGAGAAAATCCCTGTGATATCGTCGCGGCTCATCTCAATCGCTATCTCAATGGCTAGCTCATTCGCCGTCTCATTCGCTAGCGCATTGGCATGCTCATCCCTAGGCTCTAATCCCCTGGGTCCGGTGTGGTAGCGGGTTATGTTTCTTCTACAGACCAAGGAATGCTAGCGCATGATCTGATATCGGAATGACGTGCCGCCGGGCCTGGAAGAGGAAGCGGCAGATTCAGGATCGCTAATCCTTGGGCGCGGCATTCCGCACCCCATGCCGCCGCAATTCCTGATGGCTCAACACGCGCTTGGCCACGGCATAGCGGCGGTCTGGATGCGCTTGCCGATACTTCCGCCAGCTCGCCGGATCATCGACGGCCGGCCCCACCTCGATCAGCGCCCCCGCCACCACATCCCACACCGCGGGCGTGACCAGGCGGCGCACCAGCACCTCCAGCGTCACCATTGGGCTCTTCGGATCATAGGGGCGCAACGGCCGGGTCTGCGTCTCCAGACCAGGCTTGAACACCGCCACCGGCATAGGGGCCAGGCGCACCTCGTACCAAAGCCCCTCGATCAGACGCAGCTCCCGGTCTGGCGCCAGCTCGATCCGCGCCGGGGGTTCCGGCGGCCGGTGCTGCTTCGCCCGGCGGCGGGCTTTTTCCTCGGGCAGCCGGTCGGTCCGGCACAGCAGGCCGGTCACCGGATCGACGTAGAGCGGCTGGTACCAAAGACCGCTTCGTGACCGGCTCCACCACCCTCCAAATACCCGGCGCGGCGTCACCGCCACGTAGTCCTGCAGGTGGTCCCGGACATGCTGCTGCACCGTGTTATCCACCCGGAGGTTTGCGGCGATTTCGGCATAAACCTTGTTCCAAGGGCGGCCGACTTGGCGCTCCAGATAGCGGCGCAGCGGCTGCAAATTTTCGTTCAGCCCCTTGCCCCAGCCATGCAGCAAATGCGGCCGCCGCATCCCCTCGCACTGGGGCAAATCTTCCAGCGGCCGCGCCCGGCCCTTGCGCCCGGAATGATCCCGGTGGCGCGGGCGTTCAACGATGATTTTGGCCATATCGTCACGCATGGCTCAGCTCCTCAAAAACAGAACGGTAAGCCCGCTGTCAACGGCGGAGCAAAAGTCGGCCACAGGGGCGGCGCAAAAGTAGGCCAGTTGCACTGCGCGCATGGGAGCGCCTGGAGGGCGTAGCCCGCAAGGGGCTCCCATGCGCGGGCGGCCTAATTTTCGGGGGTGATCAGGTGGCGTGAGTGGCCTGCTTGGCGCGGCTTTGAGCCAGGCGATAGGAGGCGCCGTTCATTTCCAGGATTGAGACGTGGTGGGTCATGCGGTCCAGAAGCGCGCCGGTGAGCCGCTCACTTCCAAAAGTTTCCGTCCATTCGTCGAAAGGCAGATTGCTGGTGATCAGCGTCGAGCCGCGCTCGTAACGCTGAGAGATCAGCTCGAATAGAAGCTCCGCCCCGGTCTTGGAGAGCGGCACGAAGCCCAGCTCGTCGATGATCAGCAGCTTGTAGGATGCCATCTGTTTCTGGAGGCGCAGCAGACGGCGCTCGTCGCGGGCCTCGATCATCTCGCTGACCAGGGCCGCCGCCGTTGTGAAGCCGACGGACAGGCCCTTCTGGCAGGCCGCCATGCCCAGGCCTATGGCGATGTGCGTCTTGCCTGTGCCGCTCGGCCCCAGCGCAATGACGTTCTCCCTTCGCTCGATCCACGCGCATCGCGCCAGGTCCAGGACCAGCATCTTGTTCAGCTTGGGGATGGCGGCGAAGTCGAAGCTATCGAGGCTTTTCTTGGCCGGGAAGCGCGCGGCCTTGATCCGCCGTTCCACCATGCGCCGTTCGCGGTCGATCAGTTCCATCTCAACCAAACGCGCCAGGTAGCGCACGTGGTCGACGCCCTCCAGGGCGCACAGCCTGGCCAGCTTCTGGTGCTCGCGCAGAACGGTGGGCAGCTTCAGCGCCTTCAGATGGGCGGCCAGCAGGATCTCGGGGGCTTGCTCGCTCATGCCGTGTTCTCCTGGCCACCAAGCAAGCCCATGTAGGCCGACACAAGCGTGGTCGCGACGGTGGCTCGGGGCAGATACGGATAGACATCGAGATCAAGCCGTGGCGGGCGCCGCTCGATGCGGCAAAGCACCAGGTGCTTGATGGCGTCAAAGCCGATCGCGCCAAGCGCCAGTGCTTGGCTGACCGCGGCGGTCACCTCGACTAACTCGAAGCTCTCCAGAAGGCGCAACACCTGCACATACGCGCGCTTGCCGTGCTTGCCCATGCGCGCTTCCATCAGCCGGCGCAGGGTGGCGAAGACATCGGGCAGGTCCCAGCCCTGCAGAGGCGCGGCTTGGTCCAGGGCATTGAGCTTGCGTTCGATCAAAGGCAGGTAGTGCAACGGATCGAAGCTGACATCCTCGCGCTCATAGAGGCGGGGATGGCGGGCAATGATCTCGCCGCGGCAGCCGATCACGACTTCGCCGACATAGCCGCGGACCCACACGTCTTGATGACCGAAGGCGACCGGAACGGAATAGTCGTTGGTCTTGTAGCGCACCAGGGACTGCGACGAGACCTGCAAGCTTGCCTGGTCACAGGCTTCGAACGGGGGGACTGGAAGCTCACGCATGGCCGCCAGGTCGCGCTGCAGGCGCTCGCCGATCGTCTCGCTCTCGCCGCGCAGCCGGTCGTTCTGGCGCAGGCGGCACTGCGCTTCCAGGTAGGCGTTGAGCTCGTCCCACGTCGCGAACCGCGGGATCGGCACCATGAAGTTGCGCCGGCTGTAGCCGACCAGGCCCTCGACGTTGCCTTTGTCATTACCCTTGCCGGGCCGGCCGTAGCGGTCCACGATCACGTAGTGCGACAGAAACGAACTGAACAAGGTTGCCCGCTTGCGCGTGCCGTCGGGTAGGATCTTGGCCACCAGGCAGCGATCGTTGTCGTAGAGGATCGACAACGGCTTCTTGCCAAAGAAGGCAAAGGCATGGACGTGGCCGTCCATCCACGCCTCGGCAACCGCCGCCGGATAGGCCCGCACAAAGGACGCATCGCTGTGCGGCAGGTCAAGCACAAAGAAATGCGCCTTCTGCTCGACACCGCCAATCACCACCAGCGCTTCGCCGAAATCCGCCTGCGCGTGACCCGGCGGGTGCGCCAATGGCACGAACATCTCCCGGTGGCGGCGTTCATGGTTGCGCACATAGTCCTTGACGATCGTGTAGCCGCCGGTGAAGCCGAACTCGTCCTTCAGGCGCTGATAGATCCGCTTGGCCGTGTGCCGCTGCTTGCGCGGCGCTGTGCGGTCCACTTCCCGGATGCTGTCGATGATGCCGACAAAAGCGTCGAGCTTCGGGCGCTTGATCTCGGCCTGGCGCCGGTAGCCAGGCGGAACCGAAAACGACAGCATCTTGCGCACAGTGTCGCGCGAAATGTTGAAATGCTTCGCGGCTTCCCGCTGGCTCATCCCCTCCGAACAGGCGAGCCGAACCTTCAAATACAAATCCACGGTGAAAATCCCCCAGCCCTCCCTGCTATCCGCAGGAAGGAGATAGGTGGACGACTTTTACGCCGCCCGCAGCAGGACTATCCCGCCGCTACCGTGGTAGGGTTTTGCACCGGCGCTTATAAACACAAGCGATCAAAGTTGCGCTAGTGGAGGAAAAGTTTGGCCCAAAAATGCAAGCAACCACTTGTAAATAAAAGGACTTTTTCAAGTGTTGCTTGCATAGAAAGGATGGCCGCGAACGAGAGTATTGCGGACATCTCCTCCGCCACGGACCAGCCTGTAAGGCGCGGAAATCACAAGTATAAAATTGTTTCGATGGGTTTGGTCTGCAACAGGGCCGACACATGCGGGCGCGGCCTGGAACATATGGCATGAACGGTGGCGGCTAAGAACTATCTAGCCACCAATCCCGGCGGGACGAGCCGCTCATCTGGGCGATGCTGGTCTATTGACCAGAGGAGGGGAGCCAATATTCTCAGGCTTGTTGCCACTTTCCGCAGGCTTTGCATGTTGCCCTTATTTGTTCTTCCCGCTGCCGGTGGCGCGCTCATCGTATCTTTCACACTAGCGAAACTGTGGCCGGCGGTGGAGTTCAGGAAATGGAGCGCGCTCGACGGGTTGCGTGGCGTGGCGGCGCTCTGTGTTTTTCTCCACCATACTGCAGTCTGGTTTCAGTTTACCAAGACAAACCAGTGGGTGCAGCCTGCAAGCAATTTCTTTAATCAACTCGGGCAAGGCGGGGTCGGTATATTTTTTCTGCTTACCGCGTTCCTGTTCTGGGGCAAGCTCCGCGATGAGCCTTGGTTGGATTGGAATCGGCTGTTTGTCTCCCGTGTCCTGCGTCTTTCACCGCTCTATTTCGTATCCATGGCGCTGATGGCGGGAATCGCCTATTCCATCGCTAGGCAGCCGGCCGCGGGAGTGGACTGGGCCGATCTGTTTTCTGTGATCAGTTTCGGCGGCCTTCCGGATGTTTTCGGCCTAAGCAGAGTTTTTGTCATCAATGCCGGCGTAACCTGGACATTGCATTACGAGTGGATTTTTTACTGCGCGTTGCCTTTCATGGCGGCAGCCCTGCGCGGATTCAAGCGAACTAGCATCGCTGGCGTCATCGGGCTAGTGATGTCGGGAACAGTGATTGGTGTCTTATGGCACTTCCACGGCGTGAAAATTGATATGCTCTTTTTCTTTGCGGGCGGCATCCTGAGCGCGGAATTTGTTCGCTGGCCCGGCGCGCGAAGGCTGAAAGCCTTCCTGGTTTCCGAATGGGGGAGCCTGCTGGTCCTGCTGGTTCTGGCAGGGCTGATCCTGGCCTCGCACACCGCCTACACCGTTGGCGCAGCCTTGGTTTACGGGCTGATTTTTATCCCCATTGCCCTCGGCAACACCATGTTCGGCGTTCTGACCTCGGGCACTTTGCGAAAATTGGGGGAGGTCTCTTACGGGATCTACTTGCTCCAGGGGTTTGTGCTGTATGCGTTTTTCCGTCCGGCGGCCGTGCAGGAAACGCTGGTGAATCATTGGCTTTGGGCCATACCGGCGGCGATGGTGTTGGTCGTATTGGCGCAGCTGAGCTTCGCGGTCATTGAGCGCCCGGCGATGAAGCGGGGCGGGTCGCTCAGCGCGCAACTGCGCCAGCTCGCGGCGCCAGGCTCATGCGCCTGACGGACGATTAGAGCGCCCTGTGAATAGCTTGAATCGCGGGGGTTTCCCCGACGCGGTTTGAATGTGATTCAAATTGTGGGCTGGAGTGGGAGGCCAGCCGATATGC
>Ga0207433_10005688_pt1 | contig 22066 bp, 31 predicted proteins | sample YelNatPaOPGAMG01_FD_187559 | JGI IMG/M metagenome (GOLD analysis project Ga0207433, IMG submission 187559) | Hot spring thermophilic microbial communities from Obsidian Pool, Yellowstone National Park, USA - OP-RAMG-01 (SPAdes) (version 3) | ecosystem: Environmental > Aquatic > Thermal springs... | reverse complement strand
TTTAGGCTATGTTGGAGCGTTAGACCTAAGAAAAGGTATTGATAGACTTTTCAAACTTTTTTATATTTTGTCTCATACAGAAAAATCTATTAAACTTTATATTGCAGGTTTTGGCCCTTACGAGGAAGTTGTTGAGAGAGCGTCAATGCACAATATGCGTATAAAATATTTAGGTATTTTGCCAGAAAATAATCTCCCTAATTTTTACAATATGATACGTTTGCTAGTTCTTTTATCTAACTCAGAGGGTCTTCCAAATGTTATCTTGGAGAGTATGGCATGTGGTACTCCCGTAATTGCATCAGCTGTTGGAGGTATACCGGACATTGTAAGAGACGGTTTTTCAGGCATAGTAATTTATCGCGATGAAGACATACCATTAGTTATCCATAAAGTTTATGATCTGATTTTAAATGCATCATCCTGGGAGAGTATCTCGGAGAATTGCAGAGCCCGAGTGCATCGCCTATTTAGTTTTAACAAAGCTGTCGAAAGATATAAAAGGATTTTGATACGCTTATTCGAAGAAACAATGCCTCAAAGCATTAGCGTTAATAGTGGTTGAAGTGAACTTTTCCAGGAACTTAACTTGGTTGTACATTATTGTAGTAGTTCTACTAAGCATTTTAGGAGCGCTTTTGGTGGCATCTAACAATAACCCATTGCTACTATATGTGTACGTACCACTTATTTCAGTAGCACCAATAATATATTTAAAATCTTCAGAGCACAGCTCGGTACTAGATTCCGCTTTTATTTATGTGCTATCAATAACCTTATGTTATCATATACTTTTATCTTCGTGGTATTTAGCAGGTTCTGACATACAAGTAGAGCATTATCTAGCACAAAGGGTCTTAGAGAACGGTTTTTGGGATCCACATATCACTCACAACTACAATAGTGCTCTTTCCGTAACAATATTAGCGCCTATATTACAGTTTACAACCTCCATCTCCCTACCTCATGTTTTTAAAGTTATTTATCCACTAATTTACTCTATAATACCTGTAATATTATATAAAATGTTCTTAAAGCTAAGTTACGAGAGAAAAGATTCTTTCTTAGCTGTATTCTATTTCATATCAATGTTTCCATTCTACACAGAGCTTCTTCAAATAGCTAAACAAATGATTGCTGAAGTCCTTTTGGCTATTTTTCTCTATCTTGTAGTAACATGGCCAAGTTGTCTTAGAAATGCTAGCAAAACAATTCTTCTCTTATTAATGTTGCAGTTTGGCATAGTATTTAGTCATTATGGAACCTATTACATTTGGTTTAGTATTTTAATGATTTCTGAGATTATATTTCTTGTTCTTACAAGACGGAAGGTTCTACTGTACGTAGTTATCGCTAGTTATATATTCCAATACTTATACTATGTAACGATCTCGGGGTCCTCGGTTTTAAAAACTGCTCTTATAACCATACAGATGTTTATCGAGAACATAAGTGCTATGCTTTCACCATATCACGCTCAGGGGATCGAGTATGTAGTAAAGGAGAAGACTACCCTCCATCAGGTTTTGACATATATGTATTTAACATCTTTAATTATAGTAGCCCTCGGAGTATCACAGAAATTACTATGGCTGCTTCGATATGCCATAAAGGATCAGGTAAACGGTTTTCATAACAAGAACATCTTCTATTACTCATTATCGGTGGTTGCTGGCATATTTTTCCTCATCTCGGGATTATCGACACTATCTGCAGCACTTAATATAACTAGAATTTACCATTTGTCAGCCTTTATACTAGCGCCAAGTTTTATAGATGGATATAACTTTATAGGAAAGGCGATTAAAGGCGCGAATAAGAAGACAATATGGGCTTGTTTTCTAGCGATATTCTTACTATTTAATACAGGCTATATGTACGAAATAGCAAATATGCTGGGCTACTCAGAGCAATCTTTCTCAGGTGCTCTTAATCCTCACATGGACAGAGCAACACTAACATCACAGGACTATTACGCTACGTTATGGTTAAAGGAGTTAATACATCCAGCCATCAGCTATCAGATTTATACTGATTTGATTGGCAAGAATAACATTCGGGCTTACTTGAATGAAAGTATGATAAAACTATTGACTCCGAATTCCTCTGTCTCATGTAACTCCCTAATATTTGTTAGGCGTAACAGTATATTATATGGTTTCTTAACAATACAGTATGTCGGAAATGTACAATTATGCCGTTATATAAAGACAGACATGATCGTAAACTTCTCGGAGGTTCAGACTATATTCTCAGGAGGAGCGATAATATTTATAAAAACGTGCTAGTACTAGCAATATTGGATGCTTTGAACCTATGATACTAGTTGGAGTAGCACCTATTTCGGATATGGGAGATTTTCTCCAGTACTATTGTGCAGCAAAGATCCTCAAGGGGCACCAAAATAAGTACTTATACGTGAGAGTAGGGGGTGAAGACATACCCTACAGTGAGCTAAATGAATTGATGATTGAAGGCTTCTTTGTATATTGTTTTACTTATCATTATAACATTTTGTCTAAAAGTATGAGTTCTATCGCGCTTTCTCGAAGACTTAAGTTAAGCAAGCACCTTAGATCTTCTATGTGGTACTTGTTGGACGGTATTCATCAAAGCTTCGACAGACCTGGTGTTAATACTTATGATCTTGTTGTCTTCGGCGGTCACACCTATAATATTTTTGATCCACTCTATGGAGATTTCTACAGGTTGTTTAGACATTCAGCTGGTAGGATGATTGCTCTCCCAATGGTGATATGAAGAAGCTATCTGAAGCCATGGAAATTTTGCTGGAGGATGAGAACTTAAGGAAGAGTATGCCAATAAACTGTAGAAATAAGGCTTTGAGAGGGTTCTCAATAAGTGTGATCGTTAAGAAACATATGGAGTTGTATAATAAGATTCTAGCAAGCGTGATTTTAAAGGCACCCTCCCGTTAGGTAAAGCTAGGAATTTTAACTTTTAAGGCAAACTTGCATCGTAGGCTAACGTTAAGCAAATCGAACTATGCTGATTAATCCCTATCTACATAAATAAAGGTTAATGAGTAACATGTTAAAAGAACATAAATATTTAATTAGATATCTAATAGGAGACTTTGTTAAAGTATATATAGCATATTCTACAAATGTTACGAGAAAATTTGCCTCGGCAAGTGGTGGTATCGCTACAGTTCTTCTCAAGTACCTTCTCGAGAGAGGCTATGTTGACGCAGTCTTAGTGCCTAAACTTCGGTTTAAGCATGGCTTAGCGTATGGTGTATGGACTGTTGTTACAGATCCTGAAGAAGTCTATAGGTATTCTGGCTCTATATATGCCCCAATTTTTGGTTTTTCAAAGGTGTTTACCTGTGCCTTAAACAAGTTTAAGCGTATTGCAGTAACAGCTTTACCATGTCAGGCTAGAGCTATTAGGAGATTATTAGACTACTGGAGACGAGATGAAGACGTTTTTATTATAGGTCTTTACTGTAACAACGTCCCCAGCGCATCGGCAACTGAGTACGCACTAAGAGCCTTTGATGTACGAGTAGAAGATGTTGAATCGGTATTATATAGAGGGAGTGGTTGGCCTGGTTACACGACTATAAAAACGAGGACCAGTACTATTCATATACCTTTTCCATTATTCTGGGGCTCTGGGTTTGGACAGTACTTCTATGACAAGAGTTGCTATTTATGTAGTGATCATACGAATACCTCTGCAGACATATCTCTCGCAGATCCTTGGACGCTACCACATGAGCAGCTGATGAGGCTTGGGGGCGCAACTCTCATTGTTGTTAGGAGCAAGAGGGGCCTCGATGTTCTCAAGGGTGCTTCTGAAGCTGGCTACATCGTTATGGAGGAGGTAGACCCAGTTTATGCAATTCAGGGTACCACTCTCATTAGGGCTTCGAAAAGAGTCTTCGCAAAGAGTATTAGAGAAGCAAAGCTGCCTCCAAGTATAACTACGATAGTTTATGAACTAACATATGTTATAGGCCACTTCTTTACATCGAGAGAGAAAATGTGGTGGCTTCTAAGATTATACCACAGAACAGTAAGATCCCTATTGCTCTCTGTAGCCTCAGCACTAGACTATAAACTTGGAACATCGTGGACTAAGGTCAACAAATACATTGAACTTCTTCAAAAACCAAAAAGCTAGGTATAGGAGTTTAGAAGCATCACTACTTTTAAGAGCCTCTATAACGTTATACTATTGCCAATTGCTTCTTATGCGGGATGAGTTCGAGGGCGACTAAAAATATCGATAAACGCTTTCTGAAGCTTTCTCATATCTATATACGAGGAAATAGAGTTCAAGGAGAGACTCTCTTTACTCTTATCAAAGTATATAAACATTTACATTGTAAATGTCTTCAGAGGCTTAGAAGTTTTAAACTGGGATTTGCTAGACACGTTATGCCTAGGTAAATTACGTTTCTCTCAGATAAGGCAGAAGATTAGTATTAAAGCTGGTTGAAGTGTATTGGCTAAGTCCCTTACTCAATCTCTGTTTATGCTCGCGCGCGTTTTCTTTGTCGGGGCGGTTTTCTTCCTGGTTTCCTGTATAGGACAGTGGCTGGGTGTTTGCCTATTGTGAGTGTTGAGGGTGTGATTGTGAGGGATGGGAGGGTCTTGTTGCTTCGTCGCCGGTTTGGTCCTGCTCGTGGTGAGTGGTGGTTTCCGGGTGGGCGTGTGAGGTGGGGTGAGGGGTTTTTGGATGCTTTGCGTCGGAGGTTTTCGAGGAGATTGGGCTGGGGGTTAGGGGTAGCAGGTTTGTTGGGGTTTATTCTCGGGTTTTTCCTGAGAGGCACGATGTGACGATTGTGTATCATTGTGAGAGTGTTGGGGAGGTTAGGCTTAACGGGGAGCACTCTGAGTATGGCTTTTTTGATGTTTTGCCTGGGGGTCTTCATCCGTACCTTTTGGAGGTTGTACGGGATTCTGGCTGGAGGCCGGGCGGGGGGGGCTGGGCGTGTAGGGCTGTTTTTAGTGGTTGTGTGTTTTTAGTGTTTTTGTTGTTTCTTCTAGTTCTTTTAGCGTGTTTTCTGGTAGCCATGCGTCCCGGGGCACTATGAATGCGTGTAGCTTTGCGCTAGCCAGATATGTGGCTCGGTGCAACATCAACACCGGAGTTAACGGCCCGCTTGAACAAGCTCTACTTGGCCTACCTCAGGGCGCTGGGGGGCCCGAGGGGCGAGCTGCTGCGGGAGGAGGCCCGCTACCGCTGGTTCCTCGGGAACGCGGTCGAGGTCGTCAACGCTTTGCGGGGGCTCGAGTACGCGCTCTACAAGTTCAGGAGGCCGGTGGAGCACGTCTCTGTGGACCTGGACGTTCTGGCGGGGAGGGGTTGCGTCGCGAGGGCTGTGCGCGCGCTGCGCGATCGCGGCTTCCGCGTGGTCGTGGCCGAGCCGTACACGGTTACGCTGGAGAGGAGGGGTTTCATCGTGGACCTGTACACGGAGCCGGCGTTCGCTTGGGTCGTGTACATGGACGGCGGGAGGCTGCTCCGCGAGTGCTCGGAGGACGTGGAGCTGGCGGGCGTGCCGGCTCGCGGCTTGTCGAGGGGGGCGGAGGTGGCGGTTGCGGCGGCGCACGCGGTCTACAAGGAGCACTTGGTCCTCCTGTTGGACTGCCTGGTGGCTTGGAGCTGGCTGGACGGCGAAGCCTGGAGGGTGGCGGCGGAGTGCGGCGTGGAGGCGGCGCTGGTGGAGCTGCTGAGGGCCTGCCGCCTCGTGGCGGGCGGGCTCGCCGAGGCCCCTTTCAGGCTGGGGCCGGGCGCGCTGCTCAGGGTTTACGCGGGGAAGGCGGCGCGCGACCCGGCTTTCCGCGCGACGCTGCCGAACGCGCTCAGGTACTTGCTGTCTCGCGGGGGCGCGGGCGCGAGGGTGCTGGCTAGGATCGCGAGGAAGAGCTACTAGTTGGCGGCTTCGGCGCCCGCGCGCCTCTAGAGTAATTCCGTTTTCGCCCTCGCAGGGGCGCGCGCTGAAAGCGCTCTAGCTTTTCAGGAAAGCGCTCGGCGAGCTTAGAGCCTCGCGGGGTGGTGCGGGAGCCGGCTAGCCAGCGCTAGGGTCCTCCCCCTTCTCCCCTCCGATCCGCCCCTCCCGGCCTTTCCCCGGAAAGAATCCCGTTGAGCCGGCTAAGCGGGGCTCGCTGAACGAGCTCAACGAGGGTGGTCCGCTGAACCGGTTCAACGGGCTCCGCTGAGCTGGCTCAACGAAATTCTTTCCTGGGGAAGCGCCGAGCGGCAATTTCAGTTTCGGTTTTCTAGCTGCTTGTGAAGTCTTGCTGCCGGCGCGGCGGGCTTATATACCGCCGCTCCGTGTGTGCCGCGTGGAGGCTTCGGCTGCTGTGGTCTTCGAGCAGGTTGCCGCGAGGGCTCTGGAGGAGGTCTTGGTCAGGATCGTGAGGAAGGCTTCGGAGGGTAAGCGGTTGAGCGACAGCGAGGTGGCCCTCCTCGTGATGGGCTTGATGCTGAGGAGGCTCGACGACCTGAAGATCTACGTGGACAAAAGGATGGAGGACTTGAAAAGCTACGTGGACAAGGGCTTCGCCGACCTGAAGGCTTACGTGGATGAAAGGTTCGACAACCTCAAAGCTTACGTGGACAAGGAGATCAGCGACCTGAAGGAGTACGTGGACGCGAGGTTCAACGCCGTCGAGAAGCGGCTCGACGACTTGAAGGGCTACGCGGACGGCAGGTTCAACGCCGTCGAGGGTAGGTTGAGCGCCCTCGAGAAGCGGCTCGACAGCGTCGAGGGGAGGCTGGGCACCGTCTACAGCGAGGTTTCCTCGATCAAGACGGACATCATCAAGATGATGAGGGAGCTCCTCGAGAGAGCGTACGGGGGAAAGGGCTGAAGCCGAGCGGTTTCGCGCCGGCTCCGCGCCCCGGGCTCTGCTTAGCTGCTCTCTCGCTAGAACCCGCTCTCCTGCCCCGCGCGCTTTCTGCGTTTCCGCCGCGCGCTCGCGGACTTTTTCTCGGAAAGATTCCTATTGAGCTGGTTCAGCGAATATCTTTCCGTGGAAAAGGCTTGGGCGGTAGCGCGCTCAGCGCAAGCTAGAAAAGCGTTTTCCCGCGGTTGTGTGGGTTGGGGTTGAGGATCTACCGGGATCTGAGGGTGAGGAGCTCCAGGGTTTCGCGCGCGGCCGATCTCGGTTGCCATGCTGGCGAAGCTGGAGAAGCTGCAGTGCAGCGAGGTGCAGCTGCCCGAGCAGTCCCCCTCCGGCGACGGTGGGAGGGCGGCGGTGAGGGTCACGAATACAACGCCTTTCAGGTTGGAGCTCCACCCGCTCTTTCTCCACTTAGCGCGCTTCTCACGTTGCGCGTGTGTAGCAAACGTTAATCGAATCCTTTGGTGAGATACTCGGGTTGGGAGATATTTTAGGTGCTGCTGGATCAGCGCGCGCTACGAATGTCTCGTAGCGTGGGTGTAAAAATGTCCGGAGCTATAAAACGTAGGGCGAGGATTCCTTACCCTCTTGGGAGGGTTGCTTTCTAGCGCACGGAAGCAGCATAAAGTTTTAATATCAATATCTTAGCTCAAATAGCACTTTACATGCTAGATGAGCTTAAAAAAGCATTCGCTACTAGCCGCACGCACGCTTCGGTCGGGGGGCGCGTTTTTAACGCTTCCTGAGCACAGCTTGTGGGGTGCCGGGATGGGGGTAGCTGCAGCGCGCGGGGGCTATGGTAGGTTTTTCGAGCGGGGCAACTCTGCGCTGCGTCCTCGCGTGAAGGTTGTCTCGGTGATTGTCACTTGCAACCCTAACATGGGTAGGTTTGAGCGGGTTTTGAGCGCGGCTGCTGAGCAAACCGACTACGTAGTTGTCTGGACAACGGTTCCGGAAGCAGGCAGTTTATAGAGAGGTTGTGCGGCAACCTCGGTAACTGCGATTTTGTTGAGATGGGGTACAACTCGGGTGTAGCTCGCGCGCTAAAGGTGGGTGTGAGGTGCGCCTTAAGGTACGATCCCGATTGGCTGCTCTTCTTGGACCACGATGCGCTGCTGCTCGGCGGCGCGGTGGAGAAAGCGCTCGAGGTCGTCGACCGCTTACCGCCCGGCGTGAGGGGTAGGGTCGGCGACGCTTTCCTGGGCTCAGCGGGCGGCGATTGCAGCGTTCGAGGGTATAGGTACGGTTGGTTTTCCGGCACGCTGATAAGGGCCGATATCGCGTCGAAAGCTTGCTGCAGGGATGACTTCTTTCTTGATCAGGCCGACTGCGAGCGCGCGCCGCGAGCGTGAGGGTTGATGCAGTTCGCCGTGCTGCGGACCGGTGCGAGGTCCTATTTACGTCCTTGATTTAGCGCGCGTTAGGTCTTCGAGTTGGCGCGCAGCGCGCGCTCGTTGCCCGCAGCTTTTCTCGAAAACCTATGTTCTTCACTAAGCTTTTCACCGCGTCGTCACCGCCGTACCAGTCAACAATCTCCTGGCCCGAGATGCGGAAAACGCGCGGTTTGGCGTCGAGCACTACGTTGCTGCCTATGATCTCTCTAAGGGCGCCGTACACGTTTTTTAACCGCTATCGCCGGCTTGTTCAGCGTCTCGTTAAGTCTCAAAAGCGCTTCGGCGAAGACCGTCAAATCCTGCTCGGTCATCGGAAGGCGAGCCTCGGGGGGATCGCCGCTTGCGCCGAAAGCAGCAGGGCCAACACCAAACCCGCTGGCTTCTTCATCGGGGAAGGGCGCGAAAACGGGGGTATAGCGTTTGCGCCCCGCCTTCCGAGACCGCTGGAGCGTTACGCGCTGTGAGCGACCACGTAGCCCAGAATGTGGGAGTAGTAAACGGGCAGCAGCAGCCGCGCCAAATTCTTCAGGACGTGGTAGAGGTGCTCCGCGCCCCGCTCCTTCACCTCTCTCGGCACTTGGTCGGACCGGTACACCCTGACGAGCGCGCTGATCCTCCTCTCCTCGCCCGGCGGCAGGTAGCTGTAGCCGATGCCGAGCTCCCCGAGCACGTCCACGTACCGGTCGAAGATCCTGACGAGGTCGGGGAAGCCGGCGTCCGCCAGCTCCGCGAAGCGGGCCATCTCCAGCTTGACGGCCAGCTCGGCCGCGTACCCGGTACTGCCTGCCCTCGCCCGCTCCCGCATCTTCGCCAGCGCCTCGTCGGGGACGCTGCACAGCACCTCGGTGTCCACCATCATGCCCCAGCGGTCCCCGAAGAGCTCCGTTCTCCCCCGCTCGGGTACGTAGAACTTCCCCGCCCAGTAAACCCAGAGCTTCCGCTTCGCCAGCTCCTCGTCCAGCGGGTCCCGCGGGTCGAAGTCAGTCAGGAGGAAGGCGAGGCGGGGGCAGCCGACCGCGCACAGCGCCGCGAAAACATCGTAGGGGTCCAGCTTTTCGGTCGTGAACAGAGACTCGCCCGGCTCGCCGCAGCGGTACGCCAGGTGCAGCTTTCTCGCCATGCTCGGCAGCGGGAGCAGGAAGTAGACCAGGTGCCCCACCATACCGTCTCTCCCATAAAGTGTAGACTCCCTATAAAAAGCGCGCCGAGAGCAGTCCGAAGGTAATCCGGCTAGCCGCGCGCTGGAAGGCGCGGTGTCGGTGGGGGCGCGGTTCTCAAAATGGGTTGTGGGGGTTGCGAGTGCGATGTGATCCTCAACGGCTACGAGCTCGTGAGGCTGTTCGACGGGGTGCTCTCCGAGCACCACGCTTACGTCGCGGATCCCCGCGCGCTGAAGGCGCTCTAGCTTTTCAGGAAAGAGCTCGGCGAGCTTAGAGCCTCGCGGGGTGGCGCGGGAGCCGGCCAGCGCTAGGGTTGTCCCCTTTCTCCCCCTCCGATCCGCCCCTCCCGGCCTTTCCCCGGAAAGGCTCTCGTTGAGCCGGCTAAGCGGGGCTCGCTGAACCAGCTCAACGGGATTCTTTCCGCGGAAGGCTGTCTTGAGCCTCACGGTGGTTTTGCGAATGCGGTCCCGGTGCCGCTAAGCGCGAGTGCCTGTAAAGCCGTGGTGGAGCTGCTTTCGCCGGTGGGGTCGCGGTCGAGAGGTTCGGAGCGGCGGGCGGCAAGCTGGTCCTCTACCTCAGCCCCGCCCGCCTCGTCATCGAGATCGAGGTGCCCGACGGGTTGATCGAGCGGTTAGAGAGGGAGACCGGGCTGAGGGACTGAACACTTTCGGGCTCCTCTCTCGGCGCACGCTTTTTACGGGGAGGTGACGGTTTACGGGTGTGGAGCGCTTCGAGGTGGAGGTCTTCGACTGGCTGCGGGGGGAGCGCGTGAAGCGGCCAATCCCCGACTACGAGACCTTGGAGCTGGCTAGACCGGAGGACGTGATCGAGGCGAAAAACGTGCAGGTGCGCGCGAAGGTGAACCCAGGCTACCTCTCCTCGGCCCTGTTCAGCTTGGCGAGCGCGGCGCCGGGTCCCCAGTGGCAGCCGATCCCGGCGGGAGAGGCGCGGCTCCTGCACGGCGGGGTCTCATACAGCTTTACGTCGAACGCGGTGGATCCCCTCCACCTCTACGCGCTGCTGCACGGGGTGGGCTGCCGCCTGATCGCTTCGCTCCTGGTCGGCGCCAGGCCGCGCGACGAGGTCGAGCGTCTGCTCTTCGAGGGGGCGGTGGTGGACGCGGGGGAGAGGTCGCGCCAGCGCGTGGTGCTCCTGGAGCGCCTGCTGCCCCCCGAGCTGGTGCTAGAGAGGGGCTGGCGCGACCCGCTGGCGCTGGTGTCCCTCCGCTTCTGGACGGAGGTGGAGCTGCTGAGGATGGTGGCGCTCGCCGTCGCGGCGGCGCGACCGACCGAGTGGATCCCCTACCCGCCGTGGTCGCCGCGCCCGGACTTCTTCCTCCGCGTCTACGAGGAGAATCGCGAGATGTGGCTGCGGGACGCTGCGGCGTTCGAGGAGGCTGCCGGGAGGTGCGGTATCCCCTTCGCTAGGCCGGAGCCCTTGCCGCTGCCGGTGGATGGGGAGACGGTCGAGCGGGCGCTCGCGTCGCTGCACCTGCTGCTGACCAAGCGGTCGAAAGCGCGAGGCTTCGCACTGCCACCGGAGGACGTGCTGCCGCGCGTGGCCAACGCCTTCGCGAACCGCGATAACGTCGTCCTCGTGGACATAGTTGAGCTGTAGCGGACACGAGGTTTAAGCTATCCTTTCGCCCCGCTCTCTCCGATGCCGCAGGTAAACAGCTCGAAAGGGGTAGCGCTCTTCTTGCTGATGCTTACCGTGCTGAGCGCTGCGGAGCCGCTCCTGCTCCGCTTTGCTGCTCCGCTAACGCTGGGCGGGTTGCTGGCGACCGCCAGCGCGACGCCCATTTCCGAAGAAGAGTTTGTGAAGAGAATGATACAGTGGTCACAGATACAGGATCAGTTTCTGCAATCGGCTTCGAAAGAGCTCGGTATAAAACTGAACGAGGGAATTATCAAAGAGGGGCGCAGGCTGGGGCTCAACGTAGGCAACAAGCTGGCGAAAAACCCGACCGATCTGGAAAAGGCTAAGCAGATAATTATGGAGCTCTTACAAGACGGCGTCCTTGCCCAAAGCGAATACGATCAAGCTATGAATTACATAGCGAGCGAGAGGTGGCTCGATTTCGCCATCGATGAAGCGAAAGTTCTGAAGGAGGGAAAGATCTTTGTGATACGCAGAGTCGGCGTGGAAGCGAAAACGGCGAAGACGAATAAGGGAGAGTTCGTGGCCGAGCTGATACGGGATATGTACAATGTCCTCAAGGGCGGCGATTGGTACGAGCTTGAGAAAGTCGTCGTCGTGTACCCCGACGACCCCGATTTGGCGAAGTGGGTTAAGGACACGGTGAACGCTGTCGCCGAGAAGTTTGAAAAGAAGTTTGGGGTGGAATACGCGGGTGGCGCGCTGGGCGAGGGGGCGCTCGTAGAGTACGCCTCGGAAACCACGTTCAAGCGGTGGCTGGGCGGTCGGGTCAAAACACTGATCGACTTTATGAGCAGCACAAAGATGACGATCCTTATCCTGCTGGTCGACGCGCTTATGAGCGCGGCGCTCGTGAGCGCTCCGCCGCAGGTCGTAATGGCGAACGTCAGCTACAACGGTTACGGCAACAGCTTCCTTGTCGTGACGCTAACGTGGGGGATAGGCAACTGGCAGGAGTATAGGGCCCTCTTCACCGAGATAGGGGTGTGGTTGGACGTGAACAGGAGCAGTCTCTTCCTAGCGCACTTCCACTTCCCCATCCTGCTCTCAGATGGGGAAGATTTTCACGACGTGGCGCCGGTCGTCGTGCCGTCCGACGCGGAGCCGCGGATCCCGCTGCCCTCGGCCCCCGGGCTCCTCTACGACGGTCAGAGACTCCGCATCGAGGTGCCACTGAAGCAGTACGCGGTGAAAGTAACGCAGCCGGACGGCAGCGTGGTCGAAAAGACGGTTATGGACACGCTGGTTCTCGACGCGGATGTTGTCACAGAGCGCCTAGCCACTAGGGACATCTTCAAGTCGGTCATCGTGAAGGAAGCGCGGGTGAATCAGCTCACGCTCAGCCAGAGACTCGTGAACGCCCCTCCGCCCCCCTCTCAGGCGACGAACGTGATCCCGGCGCCGCCCACCCCCTACGTGACCGTGAAGGCGAGCGTCGCCAGCGGCTGCGGTCGCGTCACGGTGGTGCCCCTGCTCTGGTTCTACCCGTCTGGCCCCGAGGTCAGCGTGCCCAACGGCAGCCTGGTCGTCCTGCGCGCGTACCCGTGCGAGGGCTGCAGTCTCCAGTACTGGCAGCTGAGCGACGGCCAGCGCACGTGGACGGTCACCGGCACCTACGTGGGGTTGAGGGTGAACCGGAGCCTGACAGCGGTCGCCTACTTCACAGACCCGCCGAAGCAGCCGAAGCTGGTTCTCAGGGCGGAGAGCTCGGACGGAGCCCCCGTCTACGTGAACATGAGCGGCTGGGTGCTCTGGTACAGCGGCGCGGTTTACAACACTACGCTGTCGAACGCGCTCTTCCGCAGCTTGGACTTCTCGCTCCGCCACGACACGCCGCTGGGGTTCAAGATGGCCGCCAACAAAACCGCCGTCTGGGTCGGCGTCCCGGCGGTGGGGTACGGGAGCTACAGCCTGAGCCTGGATTACCGGAACACCGCCAGCGGCTGCACCTCTGTCACCTGGGACAGCGGCAGCTACGCCACGATCAGCGGCTTGCACCTGCTGCTCGTCCAGGCGAAGGGGGATCGCGCGACTGTGAACACGAAGGGTGGCAGCGTCTCCGTCGGCGATTGCAAGCCGACGACCTGCGCGGAGTGGTACTGCTACTGGATAGGCTTAACCCAGTTCTGCGAATGCAAGAAGTACGCGGGCTGCACCGCGCGAGTCTCCGGTTGGTGCATCTTCACGAACACCTACAACTTCAACAACGCTAAGCCCGAGGTGAGCGAGAGCGTTTGCGGGTGGATCAGCGGCACCTACTCGGTGGCTAAGAAAACGCAGCTCAAGTTCCTCAGGTGGGAGCTGAGAGGGCCGGAGGGCGTGATCGCCAGGTGGTACGGCCCGGGGGCGTACCTGCCCGCGTGGTACAACTCGACGAGCTACAGGTGGGAGGGCGTCTTTTACCCGCCCTACTCGAAGCCGGACGCCACCTACGAGCTGGTGGCCGTCTACGGCCCGCCGCAGGCGACCCTCACCGTGAGGGTTTACGCGGTTCTCCCGGACGGCAGCAAGGTCCCCCTCTCCTCGATACCGGTGAACGCCACGACCTCAGGCGCTTTCGCCCCATCTTCCACGAACGGCAGCGGCATAGCTCAGCTCAGGCTGCCGACGGGTAGTCCCGTCGCGCTCGCCTTCCCGAGAGTCGTCGACTACGCGCCGTACAGGCTGGTGGTGGAAAACGTGACGTTCAACGGCGCGCGTCTCGGCGGTCTGCTCTACGCCAACAACACGGCTTCGGCGATCCTCCCCTCCTTCGACAAGGACGGGGTGGTGGAGATCGCGTACAGGGCCGTGGCGCCGCTCGTCGTCTCCTGGGGGCCGGGCGGCTCGGTGCTTCCGGACTTCCGGCAGGTGGCCAACGGCACGACCGTGTACGCGGAGGACGGGGTGCCGGTGACGCTCGTGACAGTGCCCGCTAGCGGCTACAGGTTCAGCAGGTGGCTCATCGTCGAGAGACCGTGGGCGGGTCAGCTCGCGTCGAAGAGCGGCGTGCCTTGGAACGGCGTGCTGTGGGTGGACACCAAGTACACGGGAGCGTGGAGGGTGGACGCGCTCTTCGACTTCGAGCCGTTTTACGCGACCGTGCGGACGAACGTGAACCTGTACGTGGAAGCCATCGACGCCCAGGGCAGGGTGCGCACGCTGGCGAGCAGGTCGCTCTGGCTCCAGTACAGCGGGCGGCAGAAGGTGACGCTATCGTGGACGGGCGCGCTCTACAACGAGTGGCTGCGCATAAGGTTGACGAGCGACAACAGCGTTACGATCTACCTCATGCGGCTGAACGCGACTCCAGCCGCGCTGGCGCTCGCTAGGGAGAACGTGACGGCTTCCCAGTACGCCATGTACATGGAGGCGTGGACGGTGCGCCGCTACGAGGGGTTGGTGCGCATCGTCGCCAACGCCTCCGCCGGCGTGCAGCCGTACCCCGATTACAAGTGGCGGCTGACCGTGGTCGCCGTGGCCCCCGACAGGAGGGAGAGGGTGCTGGCCACGACGGGATGGATCACCGGCGACAAGGGCACTAGCGCCTCGCTGACGTGGACGGGCGCGCTCAACGACGAGTGGGTGAAGTTCGTCGTCGAGAACAACCAAGGGTATAGGCTGGAGACGCTGAGCGCGTTTGTCCAGCCGCTGCTCCCGGCGAACGCGACTGTCCTGTACCGGTGGCCGGTGCAGCTGAAAGCCGAGTTCGCGCGGGGCTAGCGGGAAGCGCAGCTAAACTCGTTTTTGCGCGAAATGGGTTGGGCTTACCTTCTCATTTTTAGGGTTCGCTCTCTCGTTCGCGTTTTCGCTGTGCAAGCCGTTTCTGCGGCTGCGGGCGTGGCGGTGTATCCGCGGGACACGTTTTTGCTCGATTGACATATGGAAAGGGGTTCGTTAAGCTGGTTCAACGGGCTCCGCTGAGCTGGTTCAGCGAAGTTCTTTCCGCGGGGAAAGGCTTTGGCCGCGCTGCGTTGGTCATCGAGCGGCGAGCGCGTTGAGCGGTTGGGTGGGGTTCCGCGTGGCTGTTGGAAGGGCGCGATAAGGATATAAGTGGAAAGCTCGCTGCTCGGCGGTGTGAGTAAGAGCGTTTTCATCGATGTTCCAGAAGAGATCTGGGTTCTTATCTCGAAGGATGAGTTGCTTAGGAAGGCGATGGAGCGTATTGCTGTCGAAGAGTTCAGAAAACTTTTGTTGAAGTACTTTGTGGCGGAAGAGATTACCGGCGTTGTAGATGAAAAGGAGATAGCTAGAATAGATGAGGAGTTGAAGGAAAAAATTTGGGAAGAATTGAAGCGGAAATGGAGGTTGTAATTGATAGTAACAAAATAATTTCTGCGGTAGTAAGTAAAGCGCGCGGTTACTGCTTGATCGCTTTGCTCCTAGTCGGCGCGAGACCGTGCAGTGAGGAGGAACAACTGCTCCTCGAGCGCCTGGTCCCCTCGAGCTCGTACGCGAGGAGAGCAGGCGCTGGAGCCCTCCGCTTCTGGATGGAGGTGGAGCTGCTGAAGATGGCGGCGCGTGAGGGGTCGCGGCCTGTTTAGCGCTTCGGCTTTATGCTTATTCTGCAGACGTAGAGCTCCATGTGCGGCTTCTCCCTGTACCTGCCCGCGTACGCCTGCTCGCTCGCTTCGAGCGCTAAACCCTTCCTCTCCAGCTCCCTTTCCAGCCTGGCGCGCAGCAGCTTCGCTGCCGCGATGTTGGCTTTGCCCGCAGCTAGGATGTAGTTCAGCGCGCGGCACTCGTTTAGGGAGCGCTCCACGAACTTCACGTGGAGTTCGAGCAGCGCTTCAACCTTCTCCGGTCGCGCTACCCGGACGAAGAGGGCGTTGAAGTGCTTGCCGCACACGAGGGGGTTGCTGGCTGTGCCTCTCACTATGCCGTGGAGGGTCATGATCAGGTTTAAGGCTTCGCTGTCGATCTGCGGGTCCCTGTGCGGGTAGCGCTGCGCGGCGACCTCGACTAGCTCGGGTAGGAGGACTCTCGAGAAGAGCGACTGGTCGTCGATCTCGACGAGCATCGTGAGGATTTCTCGGGCTTCCTCGTCCTTCTCGAGCTCGGACGCTACGAACTCGTTTATGGCGGCGACGATCGGGAGGCGCTCGCTCGCCAGGCTCCTGGCTACGTGGGCCGATAGGCAGTCTACGAGCTTCGGGCTGTAAACGGCCCTCACCTCGGGGGCGAGCAGCTCGGGGATCGTTTTCAGCGCGCGCCAGGAGGGTGGTGGATCCACTCGAGGTCAAACTGCGGGGGGCGAAGGGCGAGATTAGCACCGAGACTGCCCGCGAGCTGCTGAGCAGGAGGGTGGTGAGGCTGCGCGAGTGGTGCGAGGGCTTCCTCGTCCCCTCGTTCTACCTGCACAAGCTCGACGGCGACGAGCTGGCGGAGGTGCGGGAGAAGGTGCGCGCCCGGCCCCTCGCGCGCTGGCGCTGGTTCGTGGACGCGATGAGCCTGATGGGGGAGAGCGTCAGCGTCGCTATGCTCGAGCCGCCGTACCCTGAGGTGCGCGCGCTTGATGGAGAGCGAGTATGGTTGGAGTCGTGATCGGCAAGAGGGTGCCGGGAGTTTTAAGGGGGTAGGGTGCAGCTAGCGCGTGGAGCTCTACGTTTCGAATGAGAGGGCTCTTCGATGGAGAGGGTGGTGTATACTTCGCATGCTAAGTTAAGGTTGAGGGTTAGGGGGATTGATGAGTCGGAAGTCGATAGAATTTTAAGGTCGCCGCAAAAGTTGTATTTCGATACGGTAACGGGCGCTTTAGTGGCTGTGGGTTCGAGAGCGCTGGTGGAGGGTCACTGGCTGGTGGTTGCTTACACGATAGAAGGGGATGTGATTAAGGTGGTTACCGTTATCGATGTTTCATCGGTCAGCAACCTTATTAGGAGACGCCTGGAGAGAGGTAGGTGGGTGGAGGTGGGGTGAGGGTTAGCTACGACCCGGAGGCGGACATACTTTACATAGTGATTAGGGAGGGTCCTGTAAAGGACACTGTGGAGGCGGAGGATGATGTGTTCATTGAGATTGCGGAGGACGGAAATGTGGCGGGGATAGAGATATGGAATGCTTCGAAGAATGTTTTAGAGCCAATCGTGAAAGTGCTCTCGGCAAGGATTAGAGAATCTCTTGAAGTGGCTGCCAAGTGGTAAACAGTGGCTAGATTATGCGATAGGAAGCGGGGGATAGCTTAGCGCGCTACGTGTCGTAGCGCGCGCCTGCTCTTGCCAAAGCGGCGCTGAGGTCGCTCTAACCGCTTTCGCGCGCTGAAGAGGAACGCGTTTACCGCAAAGCCTAGCGGGGTGGGTGAGGTTGATGCTGTTACGTTGGGTGGAATCGTGGAAACCTAGCCCAGTGGGAGCCCGGCTCCCCCTCTGTCACCCACACCACCGGGTCTCCTCTCTCGGCGAGGTACGCGTCGTAGAGCGCTTCGCGCAGGGTCTGCACGACGTTGTACCTGAGGTCGTCGCCGCTCTTAGCGCGCGCGGCGCAGCCCATCGGCGGCTGCTTCTTGAGGAAGTGCGGGTACGAGGACGTGAAAGTGTACGTCTACTCGTGGCGCGTGCAGGTCGACCTCCTCGGTCTCAAGGAGGCGCAAGCCCCCTCGCGGACCCTGAAGACCTCCTACACCGTCGAGAAGGGCTGCTGGATCGAGCGGGTCTGCGCGTGGGAGGCGACCCCAACCTCCAGCGCCGCTTTCTACCGGTCCGCGCGCGCTTTGGATGTAAGGGCCTCGTGGTAGGTTGGAAGTCCGTTTTACGGTGTCTCGTAGGGTGGAGGTTTACTCTGATGGGCTGGCTTTCGAGTTTTACAAGGACTTTTGGAGGAGTGTTCAGGGGAGGGATTTTTAGTGCGCGCTTCTCAAAAGAGGGATTAAAGGAGTAGAGTTCATCAAATGGGTTCAGTGATCCCATGCGAGGAAGGCTTCGGAGGGTAGGCGGTTGAGCGACGGTGGGCCGCGCTGCTCGTGATGGGCTTGATTTTAAGCTTCCCAAAACGCTTTACATTGATTTATAAGCTGTTTTCCTATGCCTTACATAATACACGATAACGGTTTTGTTTTTATTATCAACCTGATACACTACTCTGTAATCTCCAACTCTCAATCTGTAAAAGTTTTCTGATCCTGTAAGCTTCTCCGAGTCGCGCGGAAAGGGATTCGCGCTAAGTTCCCTTATTCTATCGATAATCCTTTGAACGTACATGGGGTTTATGTTCCTAAGATCTTTGTATACAGTTTTCTTAAGTAGAACTCGGTAGGATTCCATTTTTCTTCAGCTTCTCTATAATCTCATCTAGGGGGACTGTCGGTTCATCTCTCCGCTCAGCGATAACAACAAGGTCGTGTAAATCTTCAATCAGCTTTTCGTACTCCTCAATCGGCATGATTACAGCCTTCCTCTCTCCTTTTTCATCAACCACGTAACGCTTGCTCGACATTCAGAAAGCATCGATGGTTTTCCCGCTATTAAACTTTGCCTGTGCTAAGCTGGAGAAGGATGCAGCACGCTTTCTGGCTGTCCAGCGAAGTAGGTAGGGCGCGCTTAGCGTGCAGCGCTCGCTGAGGAGTGAGAGCGCCGACCGCATTGTGAGGAAGAACTGCTAGAGCGCACGCGACGAGGAGGAATGCTTGAAGGAGGCTTGCCACGCTCGCTTGTAGAGGATTCTCGCGGAAAAACGCATCTAAGCAACGATCCGATGGAAGCATGTTGAGGCTTAGCTTGTCCCGAAGGGCGCGCGCTAGAAACTCCTCGACGAGCTCCACGTCGATTCCTCCCGTGTTGCCCATCCACCAGCATATTCTGAAAATTCCTCGGCATCGGAATCTTTATTAATTTCTGAATCTACAGATAATCAGACAATATGGAGAGCCTAAATACTGTTGCGAGGATCGGTAAAAGAAGAACACTCGTCATACCCAAAAAAATTGCAGAAAAACTTGGCATAAAGGAAGGAGACAAAGTAAAAATCACAGTCCTCGAAGACAAAATATTGTTAGAGCCTGTTAGGGACGCTGTTTGGCTCTCGTTGTACGGGGAAAAAGTTGCAAAGGTTACTCTAGAAGATCTAGAAGCCACTAGCATGGAGGAGCAGAACAAGTATGTTGAAGGTGCTGATTGATACGAGCTTTCTGCTCCCAGCACTTGGAATAGAGGTCGAGAAAGAAATAATCGAGGCAGTAAAACATTTTCACAGTGCCGAGGTGCATTATCTCGAGGTAAGCGTTCTTGAGGCAATGTGGAAGGTGATACGAGTAGTTCCCCCAGAGAAACTTAAAGTTGTAGAAGAAGGCATAAATGCCATACAAAACACATATACCACATTAGTCCCAAGGCCATCTTCCTATGCCAAGGCACTTATGCTCTACAGGAAGGGGCACAGAGACTTTATCGACAACCTTTTGTATGCTGTTTCTGTTGACGAGGAAATATTTTTCTTGACGATTGATGAAGCTTTTATAAGTTTTCTTAAGTCGATTAGAGAGGATACGTCTCTAATCCTGACTCCTCTTGATTTTGTTAGAATGGTCTCGGAGCCACGTTGAGAACCTGAACGCTTCTCTGCGGTTGATAAAGGCTGGATATTGGCTTTTTTGAAGTAAAATGTTAAAAATGAGTTATCAGAATGGTAGTGACACGTATAGACAAAGGGGGTAGGCTTGTTATACCGAGAAAGCTACGGAGGGAAGTAGGGATAGAGGAGGGAAGCCTTGCAATGCCGTGTGTGTTCTTCCCTTGAAGGGCGCATTGACTCCCTTGCCAGTGCGCGCTGGCGCTGAGCCTATCATAAGAGGCATAAGGATAGCGGTCGAGTTCATCCTAGAGCTACTCGCAAAGGCTGGATCATTAGCGCGCGATCGATGAATCAGAAGTTGATGGAATTTTAAAGTCCCCTCAAAATTGTATCTTGTTACAGCAACTGGGGCCTTAGTAGCTGTAGGTCCAAGAACACTTTCTAGGGCTAGAAGAAACGCGTGAATAGGAAACTTCCCTACGAACAAGAAGAACCCCCCTACAGGGACGAGCTAACAGACCAGATAATAATACACCTCGACGACCAAGCGCGCACTAAAGATAGCGCGCTATAATAGTTGGTTTCCTTGGGGATTTATCGAGAAGTACCACCTGTACGAGGCTGACGCTGTCCAGCTAGCGCGCCGCGCGCTGGAAACGTCGGCTAGCGCCCTGTAGCCCCAGAAGCGCTAGTATTCCGTGAATTCCCGCTTCTTAAGGGCTGTTAGGTCGATCTTGCCTGTCGCGCGCGCAGTTTAACAAGAGGTGGTCTCGCTGAGCTGGTTCGGCGGTTATCTTTCCTGGGGAGCGCCGAGCGCGCGCTTTCTGGTGTTGGCTGAGCGTCTGGGCAAAACTTATAATCGTTAAAGGCTGATTGCCTTGGTGGTGTTCTGTGGGTCACGTCTGGGTTAGTGCAGTGATTAGGAACCCTGCTACAGGCAAGGAGGTGCCTGTAAAGGCTCTAGTTGACACTGGTGCAACGCTTAGTGTGGTTCCGAGGGGTGTTGCCGAGGAGCTCGGGCTTCCCGTGATTGGGAAGAGGCTGGTTTCGACTGCGAAGGGTTCTGCGGAGCTTGACGAATGTGTGGGTGTTGTAGAGGTTATGGGTAGGAAGGCTCACACGCATGTGCTCGTGTCTGACGAGGTAGACGTTGTGCTGATAGGTGTGACGGCGCTCGAGATCCTGGGTCTTGAAGTGGACCCGGTTACGGGGAGGCTGAGAGAAGCTAAGGTATACTTGCTCTAGGACTGGATAGCTGAGGGTCTACTACTCGAGATATTTTGCACGCGACTTGAACTGTTTCATGGGTCTAGTTCTAGGCCTGATTATGCTCGCAGCAAGTAGTGGGCTTTTAGGTGCTAGCGCGCGCCACCCTGAAGATGTTAGGACGAGGTTGTCGAACATCGAGGGAATGGTTTCAGAAGCTCGGAGGATCGTGGAAAAGAAGTGATGCTGCTAGAAAGGTCGAGAAGCGCGCGCGGTCTAAGCTTACTGGGCTGAGAATGCTTAATAACTTAGGGGCTTGCTGTTGCTAGCGATGTGCGGTGGGCAGGTGGACGTGATCACCATCGCGTTGCCGAGGAAGGTGTTGGAGGTGCTGGAGAGGAGGTCCGCGGCTGAAGGGAGGGCTGTGGAGGAGTTCGTCAGCGATACCGAGCCGCTCAAGCACGGCATCGCTGACCCGGAGGCCAGGGCGGAGCTCCACCTGAAGCTCTGCGAGAAGTACATTCGTGAGGCCGAGGAGCTCTTGGCGAAGAAGGATTACGTGCAGGCGTCTGAGAAGGCTTGGGGCGCAGCGGCCCAGATTGTTAAGGCTGTGGCGGCGAGGGAGGGTAGGGAGCTTAGGAGCCACGGTGAATTGCACCGAGAGGTTGCGAGGATCGCCAAGGAGTTGGGGGACGAGGAGGTGAGGATGCTTTGGCAGTCTGCTGGGATGCTTCACCAGAACTTCTATGAGAACTGGCTTCCGGGGGAAATGGTTGAGGGGAACATTAGGGACGTAAAAAGGTTCATTGAGAAGCTGAGACAGCTTTTAAAATAATTAGATTTAATTCTGTGCGTGCTGTCTGTCTTTTCGCAATCTGGTATTAAGCCGCAAGCATGCTTAACCGTGGACACTGAGGCTTTAATAAAAGTTTTAAAAGAGGAGCTGAAATTAGACGAAAGGAGACCTCCGTTGCAACGGTCTATAAACGTGGAGGAGCGAGAGGTCGCCGGCTTTGAGGTTCGCAGGTCTCTAAACCTTTATAGGAGGTGTCCCTCTTTGATGTAAAAATGAGGAGAGTGAAGGCCGAGCAGGCTTTTGCCGAAGTCGAGCTCAAGTTCAAGGACAGGAGGATCAAGCTGAAGGCCTTGGTGGACACGGGCGCCTCTAGAAGCGTGATCTCCAAGAGGCTGGCGGACTACTTGGGGGCGTTCACCCCCCTCGAGAAGCCCTACGAGCTGAGGACGGCCGACAGGGGCGGAAGGTTGAAGGTCGTCGGCTACT
>Ga0207433_10005680_pt1 | contig 22085 bp, 22 predicted proteins | sample YelNatPaOPGAMG01_FD_187559 | JGI IMG/M metagenome (GOLD analysis project Ga0207433, IMG submission 187559) | Hot spring thermophilic microbial communities from Obsidian Pool, Yellowstone National Park, USA - OP-RAMG-01 (SPAdes) (version 3) | ecosystem: Environmental > Aquatic > Thermal springs... | reverse complement strand
GGTTAACTCTTTTTTTAAAAATATTTTCTTAATTTTCTTGAATAATATATTTAATATGGTAACGTTTTAAGCTTTTATATAAAATGAGAAAGAAATGAAGTTTTTTCTAAAAATATAAACTTTATTTTAAGAAAATAAATTAAAATTTTATTTAAAATAAACTTTATAAATCAGAAATTATTTAAATAAAAGACATGAAAAGGGCTATTACAAAAATACAAATAGCAATAATCGTCGCCATTATTGCAATTTTAGCAATAATAGGAATCGTTGCATTTACTTATTTTTATAAACCAACTCAACCTACTACAATTGCTACAACTACTCCAAAAACAATAGTTACTACAACTCCATTAGAGAAAATTGCAGTTCAATGTATGATTTCTGATGTAGTAATATTTGCTGATCCTAGTGAATCTTTCTCTAATGAAATAGTGGTATTAAATAATGTGTATGAAAAATTAGTTCATTATATTACAGCTGAAGATAAATTTGTTCCTCAATTAGCAACTGATTGGAGCGTATCAGAAGATGGATTAACATGGACATTTACATTAAGAAAAGGAGTTAAATTCCATACTGGAAATAAGTTTGATGCTAATGCTGTTAAATATTCTTTAGAAAGAACTAAAAATTTAGGAGCTGGCCCAGCTTTTCTATTAACTCCAATAAAAGAAATTAAAGTAATAGAAGAATATAAAGTGCAAATAATATTAGAACATCCGGCACCATTACTTTCAATACTTGCATCACCTTACGGTGCATTTATAATGGATCCAAAAGTTACTGAGGAGAAAGGGAAGGATTGGTTTTATGAAGGTAATGATGCTGGTACTGGTCCTTATAAATGGGTTGAATGGAATAAAGCAGAAAATTATGTAGTTCTAGAGAAGTTTGATGAATATTGGGGAGGTTGGAATAAACCTCACTTCACTAAAATTATAATAAAAGGTATAGAAGATCCAACAACTCGTAGATATAAATTAGAAGCTGGGGAAGTAGATATTGTTGAAGCATTGCCATATGAGCACATAGAAGCTCTTAAAAATAATCCTAATATTAAAATCTCAGTAACACATTCTTTCCAAAATTTGTTCTTTTTCTTTAATACTGAAAGGTATCCATTAAATATAACGAAAGTTAGACAAGCATTATCATATGCATTTCCATATGAAGAAGTTATAAGAACAGTATTACATGGATACGGAGTCCAAGCAAAAGGAGCTATACCGCATGGAATGTGGGCTTTTGATGATAGGTTGTTTCAATATAAATACGATATAGCAAAGGCTAAAGAGCTTTTAACAGAAGCCGGTTTTCCAAATGGATTTGATAGAACTTTAGAGCTTACTTATCTTGCAGGAAATGAGGATGAAAGAAGAGCTGCGGAATTGTATAAAGCAGAATTAGCAAAACTTGGAATAGATTTGGTAATTAGAAGTATGCCATGGGATGAACAATGGGCAAAAGCTAAGGGGCCAGCAGAGCAACGTCAAGATATATTTGTTATGTATTGGTGGCCTGATGTTTGTGGCGATCCTTATACTTACCTTGTAAATCAGTTCCACTCTGAAGAAGTACCATACTTTGGTATGGCATATTGGAAGAATTCTACATTTGACTCTCTTATAGATGAAGCATGGTCTACTAGCGGATTGGATAAAGCAAAAGCTAAAGAATTATATTTCAAAGCTCAACAAATACTTGTGCATGAAGCTCCAGCAATATTTGTATACGTCCAAGATTACGTTAGAGCTATGAGATCAGATTTAATGGGTTACGTCGATGATCCATCTTATCCACATATCGTATTTTGGTATAATTGCTATAAGAAAGAATAAGGAATACGTTAAAATTCCCCTCATATTTTTTTATAGAGGGTGATAATTATTTCAACTTTTCGTTACTATATACTTAGAAGATTAATTTTAAGTTTCATAGTACTATTTGGAATAACAATAATAACATTTACTTTAACTCGTGTAATACCTACGGACCCAGCTGCTTTATGGGTTGGTCCACATGCAAGAAAAGAACAAGTAGAACTTGCTAGAGAAACATTGGGTTTAAATAAACCTCTATATATTCAATACTTCATTTATATGAACGATCTTTTACATGGTAATTTAGGTATATCGATTAGAACGCATAGGCCTGTGATCGAAGATATGCTTACTTTTCTTCCAGCATCTTTAGAACTTATAATTAGTGGAATGATGTTAGGAATAATTTTTGGGATACCATTAGGGGTATTCTCTGCTCTTAAAAAAGATAGTCACATAGATCACTTTAATAGAATAGCGTCTATTGGCTTTGCTTCTATGCCAAGCTTCTGGCTAGGTATGATTCTTCAATTAATATTCTTTAAACATTTAGGTATTCTTCCTGCTGGTGGTAGAATAAGTCCTAATGTAGCAATTTTTTCACCTATTAATAGAATAACTGGTTTTTATACAATAGATTGTTTATTAAGTGGAAATTGGACTGCACTATTTGATGTTCTTTCTCATATGCTTTTACCAGCTCTTACTTTAGCAGCTTATCCAATGGCTTTAGCAACAAGAATGATAAGAGCAACTATGATAGAAACTCTTGAAGAAGATTATATTAGAACTGCTAGAGCATTTGGGATTCCAGATAGAATAATAAATTATTTTTATGCATTAAAAAATGCAATACCTCCATTTATAACAATTCTGGCTCTTAGTTTTGCATATTCTCTCACGGAAACTTTCTTAATAGAATATGTTTTTGATTGGCCAGGGTTAGGAAGGTATGCTTCTTTAGCAATAATATCTGTGGATTATCCAGCAATAATGGGCATAACTTTGTTCATAGCTTTCATATACCTTTTTCTAAACTTAATAGTAGACGTAATTATCGCTTACTTGGATCCAAGAATTAGATTAAGGTGATTTTTATGAAGAAATCTTTAATTAAAATTATTAATCCAAAAGAATTTTTTAAAGGTCCTAGAGTAAGGGAATTTGAATATACATTTTATGTTATTAGAAAAAATAGTTTAAGTATGCTCGGATTGTTTGGTTTAACATTATTATTTATAATAGCTCTTATAGCACCATACATAGCACCTTATCCTGAGGATGCATTAGGTGTTACACATCCAGAAAAAGTATTTCTTCCACCATCATTGGAACATCCATTTGGCACCGATGATTTAGGTAGAGATATATTCAGTAGAGTTTTATATGGTACTAGGATTGAGCTTACAATAGGTTTGATAGTGATATTTTTATCATTAATTATAGGTTTGCCTTTAGGTGTAATTAGTGGATACTTCGGAGGTTTTATAGGAGAATTTATTATGAGAATAACTGATATGTTCTTAAGCTTTCCCCCTCTTTTACTTGCTCTTGCAATTTCAGTAAGCTTGGGGCCATCATTAACAAATGCTATGATAGCTATTGCGATAGCATGGTGGCCTTGGTATAGTAGGTTAGCTTATGAGCAAACAATTTCTATAAGAGAGAAACAATTTATAGAGGCTGCAAAAGCTGCTGGAATTAGTGAATTTAGAATATTGTTTTATCATATTTTACCAAATTGCTTAACTCCATTAATAGTTCAAGCATCAATGGACCTTGGTTCAGTAATTCTAACCGCAGCATCATTAAGCTTTCTAGGATTAGGTGCTCAACCTCCTCAACCTGAATGGGGCTTAATGTGTAATATTGGGAGAATATACTTTTTAACTAGTTGGTGGATAGCTACTTTTCCTGGATTAGCTATAGTTGTTACAGTTCTTATATTAAATTTGCTTGGGGATGGTTTAAGAGATGTTTTAGATCCGAGATCAAGAAGATTTTGGAGGAGATAAAATGGAATCGCTACTTGAAATAAGAAACTTAAAAGTTGAATATCACACTTATGAAGGAGTGATTTCTGCTTTAGATATTGAATATTTAAAATTACAGAAAAGAGAAATATTAAGTCTTGTTGGAGAATCTGGATGCGGAAAATCCACACTAGCTCTTTCAATATTAAAAATATTGCCTCCAAATGGAATAATTAAAAATGGCAATATAATTTTTGATGGTTTAGATTTAGTAAAAATGAATGAAGAACAAATGAAAAAGATTAGAGGTAAAAGAATATCAATAGTTTTTCAAGATCCTAGGGCTTCTTTTAATCCAGTATTTACGATTGGAGAACAAATAACACGTGTTTTAATAACGCATAAAAATTTAAGTAAAAAGGAAAGTTTACAAGAAGTTGAAAATTTATTTAAAATGGTTGGTCTTCCAGATCCAAAAAGGATTATTAATTCGTACCCTCATGAATTAAGTACAGGAATGTGTCAAAGAGCACTTATAGCAATGGCTCTTTCATGCAAACCAGACCTTTTAATAGCTGATGAACCAACTTCTGCTCTCGATGTAAGTATACAAGCACAAATCATAGAATTATTAAGAGATTTAAAGAATAAAATTGAAACTTCAATTCTTTATATAACGCATGATTTGGCTGTAGCTGCTCAACTTACTGAAAGAATAGCTGTAATGTACGCTGGTAATATTGTTGAAATTGGAAATGTAGAAGACATATATGATAATCCTTTGCATCCTTATACATATGGTCTCTTAAAATCTATTCCTAAAGCAAATACTGCCAAATTAGAAACAATAAGTGGAGAAGTTCCAGATTTATTTAATCCACCATCTGGTTGTAGATTCCATCCACGCTGCCCTTATGCAATAGAAGTATGTAAAAAACAGAAACCTATGCTAATGAATATTACAGAAAATCATTCAGTATCATGTTTTCTTTATAGTGAAAAAAATGAATAATACAATATTAAAAGTTATAGGATTAAAAAAATATTATCCAGTTAAAACTTTTCTAAAAACCTTAGGATGGGTAAAAGCTGTAGATGGAATAGATTTAGATATTATAAAAGGAGAAACTTTCGGTTTAGCTGGAGAATCTGGATGTGGAAAAACAACTTTAGGAAAAACTATTATTAGATTAATTGAACCAACAGAAGGAAGTATAATATTCAAAGATCAAGATATAATTAGAATATCAAAGAAAGAAATGAAAAAATTAAGGAGAAAAATGCAAATTGTTTTTCAAGATCCTTATCAATCTTTAAATCCAAGAATGACAATAAACACTATGTTAAGTGAAGTTTTAAGTACTCATTTCAAATTAACAAAAGAAGAAATTAATGATAAAATTATAGAAACATTAAGAAATGTGGGCTTAATGGAAGCATATATGTATAGATACCCTCATGAGCTTAGTGGTGGAGAAAGACAAAGAGTAAGCATAGCAAGAGCATTAATTCTTAATCCTGAATTTATTGTTTTAGATGAACCTACTTCAGCTTTAGATGTTTCAGTTCAAGCAAAGATACTTAACTTACTTAAAGAGCTTCAGAAAAGATTCAATTTATCTTATTTATTCATATCGCATGATTTAATGATTGTTAAATATATGAGTGAAAGAGTTGGTATAATGTACTTAGGCAAGATTGTGGAAATTGCTGAATCTTGTGAAATATTCAATGAACCATTGCATCCTTATACTAAAATGTTAATAGAATCTGTTCCCATACCTGATCCTAAAATTAAAAGAAAAGTAAATATTATAAGTGGAGAAGTTCCAAGTCCAATAAATCCACCATCTGGTTGTAGATTCCATCCACGCTGCCCTTATGCAATGGAAGTATGTAAAGAAAAAGAACCTACTATAATAAATATAAGAAAAAATCATAAAGTAGCTTGCCATTTATATCATTAAATTGCAAATACTATTAGAAATTTTTATTTAATCATTTTCTATAAATTTTAAAGATAAGATTTATATAATCACTTAGAGATAAAAAATTATGGAAAAATTTAAAGCAATACCTAATTCACATATTATAATAGTAGCTATATTGCCTTTAATATTGAATATTCTAATTACACCTATGATAATAATATCTATAACATCTTTAGAAGAATTTCTTAAAAGTCCATTCTATTATACGTATATGTATGGACCAATACTTTGGTCAATTTATCATATCTTTCTTACTTCATTAGTATATTACTTCTTAAAAAATGAAGGAGAATCTCTTAAAGAGATTATAGGTTCATTTAAGAATAAAATATTATTAATGATTATGGTCTTTAGTTTAATAGGATTATCCATAGTGCTTTTTCAAATAATAGAACCAATAATGAGTGATGTTTTATATGGCCAAGGAATGTGGAACCAAATGATAAATGAATATAAAAGAATCCCATTAACTTTAGCCATTTATAGTATACTTATTACACCATTAACTGCTGGTATATGCGAAGAAATAATATGGAGAGGATATCTTCAAACTAGATTAATACACAAACTTAGAAATAAAATTTGGATTGCTATAATAATTCAAGCTGTACTGTTTGGTTTATGGCATAGTGTATCAATACATACATTATTTACAGCGATATTCGGGTTTATATATGGCTTAATATTTATTAAAATTAAAAGATTAATACCAATAATGGTAAGTCATTGGTTGAGCGACATCATAGGTTTTTCTTTTATGTATTTCTACCCTAAAATATTATGAAGATTAGCAGTTCATAAATGGAATTGTAAGAGTAAAAGGATAGTTCCAACTCCAATTAACATTATGATAAACTGATAAATTGAATTTCGAAATCCTCCTCTATGATGAAGTTCTGGATATAAATCTGTTAAAGCAATATATAAAAAACTTGCTGCAGAAATTGCCATAACATAAGGAGTTACAGCACTTATTATTCCCAAAGCATAATAAGCAGTTATTGCTGCTATCAGAGTAGTTAAGCTAGATATAATATTCCATAGTAATGCTTTCCATTTCGAATAACCACTATAAAGAAGTACTCCAAAATCGCCAACTTCTTGAGGGATCTCATGCATTATTACTGAAATGCCAGCGGCTATGCCAAGTGGTATAGATGATAAAAAACTCGCAGCGATAACGACACCATCTATAGCGTTATGAAATGCATCTCCAATAATAATCATATATCCTGCCGTTTTATGTCTATCACACTCTAATTCATGACAATGACGTAAAATAACAATTTTTTCAAGAATGAAAAATAGAATAATTCCTATTAAAACAGTTAACAAAATTAATTTTAAAGAAAGCCCGCTTTCTAATGCTTCTGGTATTAATCCTAATAAAGATGCAGTAAGCAATGTTCCAGTAGCATAAGAAATTAGGCAAGGAACAAGAACTTTTTGTATTTTTTCTTGAATAAAAAGGAAAGCTGCAATTAAAATAATAACTCCAATACTACTTAAAAAGCTAAATAATATTATCCATAATATGAGCATTTCTTTCACTAAAATTTGCAATAAATAATAAAATGTTTTATATAAATTTTTATAGAATTATTAATTAATATTATCCATAATAATTAATTTTTAGACACACCCGTTTAATGGCTTTCTATTTAAACTAGCTTTCCCGAAAATCTATTATTATTGGTTTTAAATTATTCTTTATAATAACATGTTTTTTGCATTACTTAATTGTAAAATCTTGTTTATTCTCCAGGTATTTCATCTTCATCTAATATTAATCTCATAGTATCTGCATCTGGAGGCATGTATTCAAGAAACTCTTCTGCAGCTCTTCTTGGGTCTTTACTTCTTATAATATATCTTCCTACAACTATTATATCTGCTCCTTGAGTTAATGCTTCTCTTGCTGTTTGTGGTGTTATTCCACCTGCTACTGCAACCATTTTAACAATTTTCTTAACTTCCGATATATTTCCCCATTTTGTTTCTATCATTTTCCCTTTTTCTGCAGCTAATCTTTCAACATCTACACTTCTATGAAGTAAAGCTATATCCGGCTTTATTTTAAGAGACTTCAATTTTTCTATAGGATCAGAAACATTCATCATGTCTAATACTGAATAAATTCCTTGCTTTTGTGCTTCTTGAATAGCTTTTTCAATTGTTTCATTTGATGCTACTCCTAAGATACATACTCCATCAGCAGTCGAATCTGCAGCTTCCTTAACTTCCATTCTACCAACATCCATTGTTTTTAAATCTGCTATAATAAAAGCATCCATTCTTATTTCTCTTATTTTCTCTATAATTGTTACACCAAACTTCTTAATAAGTGGTGTTCCTGCTTCAAGCAATATCCTTTCTCTTAATGGGAGCTCTTTAACAATTTTTTCAACTTCATTTAAAGAATTAAGGTCTAAAGCTACTTGAAGATAAGGCGGATTCCATAATCTTTGTACTCTAAATCCCATTATAGGATGAATAGATCTATCTTTTTCTCTAATAATTTTCTCTATTGATGGATAATTTTGTAATGCTCTTCTTAAAGCTGTTTTTGTTGCACCATAGTTATATTGATAAATTTTTCTATAATTTTTTGCTTTTGGATGAATAAATACAGATACTACTATAACCCATTCTTCACATTTTTCTTTTGGTATTATTCCTTCTTCTACAGCATCTGCAACAGCTCTTGCAACAGCTGTTTGAGCAGGGCCAAATATCTTGTTCGCATCATCAAGATTCCTAACAGTTACTTTAGGAACAATTATGGTACTTGGTTTTGTTGGTAAATTTGGACGAATAACTGAAAGCATAGGGGTGTGACCCATGGAAGGTTGAGATAAAGCATTTGCAAAAGCTATTCCAACAGGACCATTTTTACTTCCTATAATAAGATCTATATGAGCAACTTCATTTCCAGTACCTATTAAAGCTTCTCCCACAAAGAATTCTTCATTCAATTTTCACACCATTTTATTTTTAATTTAACTTTTATATTTAAACATTTTCTATGTAAAATATTTAAAGGAGGAAAGAGAAAACGTAAATGGTTAAAATAATGCTAGATATTTTTCTTTCATTAGTAATATTTATTGCAGGATTTATTTTCTGTTATTTATTAAATACTTTATTTTCTAAAATAAGAATTCATAATAAAGAAGAACTCTATGAAAAATTAAACATAGAAATTTTAAAGGGAAAAGAGAAAAAATTATTCTCTAAACCATCTTTTTTTACTAAAGAAGGAAAATTAACTATAGATGAATTAATCAAAGATTTTTTAAAGAAAAATAAGGATAATGAATATTTATTAAAGAAGAAAATACAGGAAACTATTAAAAAAGCTGAAGATTTATTTAAGGAGATAGAAAAATATGAATCTAAATGAAATTGAAAAAGCAAGAAAATTAGCTATTATAGAAGCTCTAAAAGAAATCGAAAATGGATATACTATAGGTCTTGGGAGTGGTTCTACAATGAAGATTTTCATTCAAGAATTAAGTAGCTACTTAAAAAAAGAAAAAATAGAAATAACAGCTGTGCCAAGTTCTTATCAATCAATGCAAATTGCGATTGAAAATGGCATACCAATAAAAAATTATTTAGACGAGAAAGAATTAGACTTAACAATTGATAGCGCAGATCAAGTAGATATAAATAAAAATGCAATAAAAGGTGGAGGTGCAGCTCATACAAGAGAAAAAATATTATTTGCAGCTTCTAAAAAAACGATTGTTATAATAGATGAAGAAAAAATTGTAGGAAAATTAAATAAACCTATACCTCTTGAAGTATTTCCATTTTCTTTAAATTATGTGATTAAGAAAGTGAAAGATTTAGGAGGGAAAGCAAATATAAGAATTGGAAATGGAAAAGTAGGCCCAGTAATTTCTGATAATGGTTTTATTATAGTAGACGCAAATTTTGGAGAAATAAATAATCCAAAAAAACTTAATGATGGATTAAATAATATATATGGAATAATTGAACATGGATTATTTATAAATAGTATGATAAGTAAAGTTTACATAGGATATAAAAATGGAGAAGTAAAAATAATATAAAATCATTTTAAGTATTTCTAATTTTCTTTTTATATGAAAAAAATCTGCTACTAATAAAAAATAAGAAAGAAGATTTTAAGAATTAGAATTATTAATAAAAAAGCCGGTTTTTATTGAATAGTTTGGCTTAAACTAAGTAGTATTATGCTATTTTTCTTTTTCCCATTTCCCTTTTAATTTTTCTAATACAGCTGGCAAGGTGGTATATTCCATTTCTTCTGGTCCAAGCCTAGCAGGCATAAATTCTCCATGTAGGCGCATGTAGAAAGCTATTTCATTTGCAAGTTGACGTGCACGATCAAAAGCTGGATCTGCAAATAGATCTGCAGGTTCACTACCATTTAAGCCAATTAATTCACCATTTGAAACTTGGAACCCTAAAGCTACAACTCTTGGTGGTCCATCAAAGTAACTTACAACAGCATCTTTTACGCTTACAGGCATTAGAGGACCATAATGTGAGCCACGCATCCATCCAGCTACAAGATATGGAAATGCGAATGGTGCTAGTACTTCTCCTACTGCTGGTAATCCATGTTGAGCTCTAACTATAAGTACTGGATCATCTTTCCCAACATATCTTCCAGCTATTAATGATAATCTACTTGTTGAAGCAGCCGCAGCAGGAAGTCCATCTTTTCTATAAACTTTTGATATTACATACCTACCTGTAGTTCCTATTAATGCAAGCAAATCATAGGATTCTTCAGGAGTATTTATTCTTACTGTTTTTCCTTCCATTACGTCTAATACTTCAAAGATAAAACCATCATGAAGAGCTGGATCTATTACTAAACCAGCTGTATTAAATGGATCTGCGAAAATTCTATACAATGGCATATTCCATGCACCAGGCTCAGTTTTATCAGCCATGAATATTACTATTGGGTCGCTCCCTCTTTCTTCAAATTCTAGTTCGGCTACTCCTGGTCCCATTCCTTTAACATTTCCTGAAAAAGTATCTGAGAGCAAATCTTGTCCAGCTGCATAAAGTTTTAAAGGTTTAGATACTTTATTAGTTACTGTTGTAAATATATCCCATGCTAATTTGTGTATTTCTGGATTATTTTCTCCTTTATTATGACTCATTATTAATTCTAAGTCATCTCCTACATGAGTTACATGATAGCTATTTATTATTTTATTCTTTTTTGCTTGTTCCATCATTTGTTTTGCTAACTCCATTTGTTTAGGATGTACTGTATGATGTCCAGCTATACTTCCCAAGTCTGCTTTTATAATTGAAACTGTTGTTTTAACCATTTTTATTTTCTCACCTCTTCCCTTTTTCCATTTTTATAATATAAGGTTGCTTAAAGCTATTTCTTTAATATTTAAATAATAAAAATGAATTTTTTAAAAAAAGAGGAATATTTTATGTCATTGATTAAAATTCTAGAAAATATTTATTGGTTAGTGTAAATGATAAAAGAAATATACTTTCTGTTTATCAACAAAAGGGAGAATAACAAAAGAAGATAAAGAGTCTGCAAATATTTTAATTGAAAAATATAATAGAGAAGCTTCACTCATTATAAAATTTTGTTATATAATTATGCTTTAATAATTTAACCCTAATGGGGTTGAATATGAAATTGCTTAATTTGTCAGAGAATCCAATAAAATTTTTTGAAAATATTAAAGATAGAAATTGGAAGCATGCTTTTAAATTCTTTTTAAATCCTCATATTATTATTTTCAACAATTTCTTTACATTTTTATCTTTAAACTTATGGGTAGTAAAGGCTCAGTATTAAATGCTTGGAAAGCTTTATGTTATGGAGTTGGACCATGTATAATTGGATTTCTACCATACATATCATTATTTGCAGCTTTTTATTCATTTATTCTACAATTTTATATTGGACCAAGAATTTTATATCAAGTTAAAGAATCAAGAGCGATAATTTTTCTAGCTATTATGCTTGCTTTAATTTTTATTGAAATTTTTACAAAAGGTACAACTATAAGATTCTAAATATTTTTCATAGATTTAATTTCTTGCTCAAGCTTTTTTGCAAATTCTTTATTAGTAAATGCTCTTAATCTTTTAATAGTTGTATCATAAGGATCTATTACTTCTTCTTCTAAAGTTTTATCATAATTTGCTTTAGGATCTATTTCATTTAACATTTGAATTAGAAGCTTCCCTTCTTCTTTTGGCATTACTCTTGGATCTGTCATTGCCGCAGCTCTAGCATTAATTCCTTCATCCAAAAGATATTTCAATGCTTTAAATGGTAATTCGTAATACTTTCCTATTGCACCTGTTCTCATGGTAAAACCTTCTGGAGTGGCTGCTTTAAAAGAAACTCTAACATAAAGCTTATCTTTAAATTCAGCAAGTTTTTTTACATAATCTTTATCAGAACCTAATATTATTCCATTTGTTTCTAATATAAAAAGGGGATACTTTGATTCTTTAACAAAATTAAGAACTGCTAATAAATGTTCTTTACCTATAGTTGGTTCGCATCCTGATAAACGAAGCTTATTTACTTTTGGAATTATTTTTCTCCAATAAGGAGAATAAACTATCCCTTCCTCTGCTGCTTTAAAAAGTCTTAAAGCAACTTCTTTTGGAGAATAAAACTTCCCTAATTTATCTGGAAAATCTCTTGACCAATCTGACCAACAATAAATACAACGTAAACAACAACCTACAGCATAACCAGTAGCAATACCTCTATATACTGGTACAGAATAAAAATTTGTATATTTTCTTTCAACTCCTTCAGGGCCTTTTCTAGTTACTATTTCTTCAGTAATTCTAGCTAATTCTAAAGGATCAAAAGGTTTAAAATCTGGAGTTAAAAATCTTTGATAATTTTTCATTCAATTTTCACAATTTCTATTTTATTTAAATCAACCATTCCTAACCCAACCTCATGAGCTAATTTTAAATGCTTAATATTAAGAGGATTTTTACCAAGATAAATTGCTCCAATAGCATCTGCTGCAACTAAATCATTTGAAAAAATCATTACATTAAGCTCTTTTGGTATTGCTCCAAGCTCTCCTCCTATTCCAGCTACTCTTCCATCTATTATAGCTAATTTAGGTTTAAGGTAAAGATTAATATCAACTATGCTTTCATTAAGTTTTTTATGAAATCTCCCTTTTTTAGCTATTGTTGCTTTCTCTCCTATTGTTGCACCAAGCATATTTTTTAAAGATAGTGTCACTCCAGTTATTGAATGCTCTTTTAAAATTGGGACAGATATTATAAAAGAATTCTTAAGAGTTAATGGGAATTCAAATTTTTTAAGAAAAAGTGCATTTGGTTTTTCTAAAATTTCAAAATCATCATTATTAAGATCAATTAATTTTATTCCATATTTTTTAGAAATTTCAAAATATCCTAATTTTTTATAAGCTTGAAAAGTATCAATCCAGCCAGAACCTTCAGCAATAATAACTTCATAATTATTTTCAATATAATATTTTGCTAAAGCTTCTATTGTTTCACATGGTGTTGTTGTTGGAGGAGGTTTATCTATTATTAAATTTGGCTTTATAATAATTTTTCTTTCATATGGTTTTTCGAAAAATTCTAATCCTTTTTTTATCATTTGAAAAGGATCTTTTCCTTTAATAACTATAACTTTTGATAACATTTTTCCTAAATTTTTTATTTAAAATAAATTAAACTTTTTAAAATACTTTTATTATGATTTTATTAAACTATTTTCAATTAATAACTTGAGGTTTTAGAATGAAATGGTTAAGTGGAGAAGATAAAAGATTAACAATAATGCGTACATTAGATAGAGACTTTCAATATATAATTGAAAAAATTCCAAATATTAATACTATAAATGAGATTAAAAATCTTTATTTTAAATTTATAGAATCTGAACCTATTGATAATATTGAATATGACTCAGCTCTTCTTCCTGAGGAAAGAATTCCGATGAAAATTTTAGATGAATTCTCAAAAGAAGATTTGAATATTCATTCAAATAAGCCACTATTGATTTTAATCGAGAAAGGATTTAGTATAGCAGCTTTAGATTCAAGTGTTTTTGACTCTGGCCCACATCTTTTTATAGACATTATTCTTGTTAATGTTGGATATTGGTATGCATGCTATGGATTAAATAATGGAGGAGATGGTTCTTATTGTAAAATATATCCCGGCTTTTTAACAAATACTGAAAAGAAAGTTGTAATAAAACAAACAGAGAAAGAAGCATTATTAAAAATTTTTAATAATATAAATTCAAGTAATCATAAAAAATTTTTATTTCTTGACGAATCATTAAACTTAGCATATACTCTTAATTTTGATAAAGAATCTAGAATTAATCTTGTCAAAGCTTTAGAAAATAATATTGAAGAAGCTATTAAAATGAATATTATTCCTATAGGAATATTTTATACTCGTGTTTCAGATATATTAAGAGGTATGTCTGCAATTATGAATAAAGACTTACAAATTTATGGGCATATACCTGACAGATTATTAATAGATAATATAATTGAAATAGGAGCTAGGACTCCTTATTTTAAAGTTTATTCTAAGCCTTTATTAGACTCAAATATCGAATTACTTGCGTTTTATTTAAAAATAGATAATGGAAATGTTTTAAGGATAGAATTTCCTGAAAAATTTAAGAATTATATCGATGATATTCATTTAGCAGTTTTAGCTCAATCAATTTTAGGTGAAGGTTATCCTTTAGCTCTTCAAAGAGCTCATGAATTAGCTGTTTTAACTAAAGATGATAGAAAAATTATCGAATTGGAAATTGCTCGTAAACTTAAAATTCCAATAATTGAGAAAACTCTTTCAAGAAAGGAGGTATCTAAAAGATGGCCAATAGCATAGCATGGCATGCACTTTTATCATCAAATGATAAAGCTATAGGTGAAGTTGCCAATGTTAAAGGCGGAATTTTCGATATTTATATTTACCCTGAATTTTATCCAAATATTAATGTTGGTAATATAATAGTTATAAATGCTGAAAAATTTAAGCTTTTGGGAATAGTATTGAAACTTGCGCATGAAACAAGATTAGGCTCTTTTACACCATTACGTAAATCTAGAAATGAAATAAATCAAACTTATCCTGACCTTGAGAGATATCATTCTTTTGTATCAACTATAGTTTATACAAGTCATTTAAATTTAACATCAGAAAAACCTGAAATATTTCATAGAAGAGCTGGTATGCCTAAATTGCACGATCTTGCATTTATAGTAAAAGAAAACGATCTTCTTGATACATTCTTTAAACCTAATGGATTATGGGATTTTAGTTTTCTAAAATATTATATTAAAGAAGGGGCTTCTATAATTGAAGTTAATGATTTACTTTATTATCATAAAGATTATATTAAATCAAAAATAAATCAAGATAAGAAAAGTTTCTATAAAGCTTTCATAAAAGCTCTAATAGAAGCTGAAATAGAAGATATAGCAACATATATGGAAATTCTAGAAGAGGTTTTGAAATGATGCATGAAAATACTAAAGAATTAGGAAGAATTATACGTGGAAGTATTAGTGGAGGGATTATAGCATATTTAAAAAATGAAGAATCTATTGAAAATTATCCTTTAGGTTCATTAATAGCAATTCATGGAGAATCTCATAAATATCTAGCTTTAATAACAGATATTGGAATAGAATCTTCAAATCAAGCTGATAGCTTAATTAGACCGAAAGTTTCAGAAGATTTTATAGAAGCTACAATCGATGTTTATAAAGAAAGGATAAGAAATCAATGGGTAAAACTTGCTTTAATAGCACAAATAGCAAGTGAACAACCAAAAACAGCAGATACAATGCCAAGTTTTTTCTCGATATTAAGAAATGTTTCAGAAGATGATGTTAAAAAATTTTTTGGTATAGAGAATTATAAAACGCATTGGAATATAGGAACACCTAAAGTTCCAAAAGGATTGGAAATTGAAATACCAATAGATATCGAGAAATTGATTGAACTTAGTTTTGCTATTTATGGTAAATCTGGCACTGGTAAAACTTTCCTTGGGAATCTTTTAGCAGGATATATCATATCCTATGATTTAATGAAAGAAAGAGTTGAACAAAGGATTAAACTTTTAATATTTGATATGCATTCAGAGTATGCTTTAGAGCTAAAAGATAATATGGGTAATAAAATAGCAAATGGTATAGCATACATTTTTAGAGATTTCTTTTTAAGATATACTCCAGATGAATATTTTGCAAAAGAAAGAGGATTAAAACAATTTAAAATAAATTATACGAGAATTACAGAAGCTGATCTTAGAATGCTTAGTCCAATTTTTGGTGTTACTGAAACATTCCTTAATCATTTATCAAGAATTAAAACAATATTAGCAAGGGATCTTAAATTAAATGATCTATGGATATGGGGGCTTATTTTAGATATTGATGATGAAGATAGACTTGGCAAAACTAATGAAGGTTTCTATTTAATTGAAGAAATAAAGAAAAGATCAAATGTAAAAGATTTAGGTGAACTTAGAGAAAAAGCTTGTGAAATTATAAATAAAAAAATTGGAGCACCTGCTGAATCTTCTTTTAGATCTCAAACTACTAAACTTAGAAGATTATTAGATTATCCTTATACTATAAAAAATGAACAAGATACAATAGAAGAAATAATTAATAATATTCTAGATAGTGAAGGGAAAAATGTAACAATAAGCATGGGTAGGTTTGAGAAGGAAACTCCATTATACATGATGATTGCAAATTTATTAGCAAGAAGACTTAGAGAGAAAATTTTAGAAAAATTAAGTAAAGGGGAAGCTTTAGAAACCAAAGTTGTGATATTCCTTGAAGAAGCACATAATTTCTTAGGAAGAGAGGTATATAGACAATCACCATTTGGAGAAATTGCTAGAGAAATGCGAAAGAAAGGTGTAATAACTGTTATAATAGATCAAAGACCAAGCGAATTGGATCCAGATGTTATAGGTATGGTATGGACAAATTTTGTTTTTACATTAACAGATACAGAAGATATTAAATCTTCACTTTTAGGTTCCCCTCATCCAGAACTTTTTAGAAATATCATTCCAAATTTAGCTAGTAGAGAAGTTCTTATATATGGAGAAGCTGTGAAATTTCCAGTAGTATTAAAAGTTAAGGATTATAATATTGTTGAGATCTTCTTTAATAATTTAATTAGAAAAATAAATAAAGAAATTTTAGGAAGGAGGGAAAGCATTGAAAGAGAATTCCTTTAAACTTATTCATACAGCTGATTTACATTTAGGAGCAACTACAACATTAAAAGTTCATGGACCAAATATAGATGAAATAAGAAGAAAAGATTTTCATAATAATTTTGCTAAAATTGTTGATGAAGCTTTAAAAGAAAATGTAGATTTATTTTTAATATGTGGAGATGTTTTCCATAAAAGTGATCCATCTCCAAAAGATTTTGTAGAATTTTCTGAGCAAATAGGAAGATTAACAGAAGCAGGAGTAAAAATCATTATAATAGCAGGAAATCATGATAGACCAAGAGTTAAAGGAGGACAAAATCCAATTCGTGGATTAGTTGAAGCTAAACATCCAAGTTTATATTATATTCAAAGTACTATTAATGAGCCTATTATTATAGAAAGTAAAAAAGCATCTATTGGAATTGTTCCTATTCCATATATAGATCCAAGAGTTGTTAAATATATAAATGAAGATTATGATAAAATATTAAAAGAAAAAATAAATAGTATTTTAGAAAATCCAAAAATGAATAATGTTGATTATAAAATTTTAATGGCTCATTTAATTGTTTTAGGCGCAAAATATAAAAATATTTTTTATTGGTTGCAAGATGAACCTAAGATCAAATTAAGTGATTTAATGGAAGAAAAATTTGATTATATAGCTTTAGGGCATATTCATACACCACAAAGTATTTCAAAAAAGGTTTATTATTCTGGTTCAATAGAGAAAGTAAGCTTTTTAGAAGAGAATGAAAATAAAAGTTTCATACTTGCAAGTTTTAATGATAAAGGAGTGGAAGTTGAATTAAAAAGTTTACCATGCAGACCAATGAAAACTCTTGAATTTACTATAAGTTCTAATTTCAATCCTACAGAAACTATTATAGAAGCTATTGAAAAATCCAATATTGAAAATGGAACACTTTTAAGAATTATGGTTAAACTAGATCAGATGGCATGGTATAATATAAACATAAATAAAATTGAACAAATGTTAATACAAAAAATAAAAGTTGCAGGATATGAATTTAATAAAAATTTAATAGAATATGATAAAGGTTTAAGAAGTTTACAAATAGAAGGGAAGCCTTTAAGAGATCAAATTTTAGATTTTATTCAAAAAATGAATATAGATGAGAAAATTAAAAATCGCATGAAAAAATTAGCAGAAGAAATAATGGATGAAGTGAATTTTTCATGAAACTTATAAGCTTAAAAGTTAATAATATTGCAACTTATAAGAATTATGAATTAAATCTTGATGAATTAAAATATCCAGTATTTATAACAGGTGAAACTGGAGCAGGTAAAACAACATTTTTTGTAGATGCAATTACAGCATCTCTTTGCAAAGGTGCTTATGGCCATACAACAAATTTTGCAGATATTATAATGAAAGGAGCATCTAAAGCAGAAATTCAACTTACATTTAAAATAGAAGATAAATTATATAGAGTAAAAAGAATATTTGAAGCAAAGAAAGGTACTTCACAAGCTTTTCTTGAAGAATTTGATGGAAAAAATTGGACTCTAGTAACTGCTAGAGTAAGTGAAGTTGATAGAAAATTAAAAAATATTATGGGCTTAGATTATGATGGATTATTAAATTCAGTAATTATAAGACAGGGTGATGTTTATACTTTTATAAAAATGCAACCATCACAAAGAAGAGATTTTTTATTAAATCTTTTCAAAATAGGATTAGATGAATTAAAAATAAAAACTGATGAAAAAAAGAATAATGTTATTAAAGAAATTGAAAATATCGAAAGAGAAGTTCAATTATTGAAAGAAAATATTGATAAAGAAATAGAACTTTTAAATAAAAAAGAAAATATAGAAAATGAAAGGAGACAATTAGAATTAGAAATAGATAAAAAAGAATATCATAAAAGAGAAATAGAAAATAGAATAAATAAAATAAGAAAAAAATTGAGTGATATTGAAAAAGAATTAAGCATTTTAGAAGAAAAGAGTAAGATGCTAGAAGAAAAATACAAAGAATTGAATATAATTAAAGAACAAATTAAAATGAAAGAAGCAAAAATAGGGAATTATCCAAGTTGGAAACTTGAAAAAATTAATGAAATACAAGAAAAAATTAATGAATATTATTTATTACAATCCAAAATAATCGCTAAAGAAGAGAAGGAAATTAAACCATATAGAGAACTTCTTAATAAAATAGAAGAAGCAAATAAAATTGAAAATTTATTAAATCAATTTATTAATATTGATGAAAAATTTAAAGAAATAGAAAATAGAATAGAAGAAATTAGGAATTATAAATTTGAAATTCAAGGGAAAATAAATATCATTTTAGATGCTATTAAAACTTTGAATAATATTGAAGCAGAATGTCCAGTATGTGGTCAAAAACTTACTATTCAAGCAAAAGAAAATAGGAAAAAACATTTAGAAGAAGAAAATAAAAAATTGATTATGGAAATAGAAAAAATCAATAATCAACTTAAAGATTTAATTAATGAAAAAAATAATATAGAAAAAAAGAGAAATGAAAGAAACAATTTGATAGCAAGATTAGAAGTATTAAAAGAAAGCATAAATGGGAAAAAGATTGATAAAGAAGAATTAAATAAAATTGAAAATCAACTTCAAGAAATGAGAATACTTTCAAATATTATTAAAAAGGAAATAGAAGATTTTACTGGTGTACCTATCGAAGATTCACAAAAACTTCTAATAAGTATGATTGAAGCTAAGGATGCATTAACACAAATAAAATTACTTAAACAAAATCTTATTAATATTCAAAATGATATTGAAAAGATTGAAGAAGAATTAAAGAATCAACCAGATTTCTATAAAGAAATGAAAGAATTGAAAATAGAAGAGAATAATCTTAATAAAGAATATGAAAAAATTGTAGAAGAAATAAAATTGAAAATTCAGAAATTAGGAGAAGTGAATCAAAGTATAAAGCAAATAGAAGAAGAAATTAAGAAAATTAATGAAGCTAAGGAAAAGTATAGCGAGTTAAGTAAGAAACTTAATGAATTAAAATTAGATAAAGAAGCACTTTCACTTCTTAGTGAAAATGTTTTTGCACCAAGAGCATTGCCTACAAAATTGCTTGAAGATCGTATTCAAGTAATTAGCCAATATGCAAGTTATTACATTAAAAAATTCAATCCAGATATAGATATTAATATTGAACTTGTTAAAGGTTCGAAACCTGAAGAACAAAAAGTTGAAGTTAAAATAATATCTGGAGGATATGAAAGAAGGTATGAAACATATAGTGGAGGAGAAAGCACACTTATAGGTTTTGCTATAAGATTAGCAATAGGTAAAGCAATAGCTGAACTTTATGCTAAAACAAAGAAGCCAAAATTTTTAATAATAGATGAAGGTTTTGGACCATTGGATGAAAGGAAAAGGAGCGAAGTAGCTGAAGCAATTTCCGAGCTATATGAAACAAATGAATATGAACAAATAATTATTATATCACATCAAACAGAATTAAAAGCAAATCCAACATTTAGAACAATACTTGAAGTATATAGAGATAATGATGGTTATAGTAAAATAAGAGATATAACGGAAAACAGCTTATGAAACTTAATTTATTATAATTTTTTCTAATGACTCTCTATTTTTTACTCATTAAGAATTTTTAAGTTACTGCTTTCTTCTTGTATTTAAATAATATAATGTTAAGGAGTATATTCCTCAACTTTGTCTATAGTTGTTGTGAAAAAATCCCCTCCAGCATGTAGAAGTGGTTTAAACTTCTTAAAATCATAATGTTCACTAAAAACTTCTTTCGAAGCATATGCTGTTAAAACTTTTCCTATGAATAAATCATGGTCTCCAACTTCAATTATTCTATCTAATTTACATTCTATATGGGCTACGCATTCTTTTATTATTGGTGGAGAAACCATTTTAGCTTTTTCTGGAGTTAATTTTGTTTCCTTAAATTTATCAACTTCTCTACCACTTTTTCTTCCACAGAAAATTACTTTTTTAGCTAAATCATATGATGGAATATTTACAACAAATTCTTTATTTTCTGCGATTAATTTATAACTATACCTACTTTTATGAATGCCCATTGCTAAGTATGGTGGATTTCTACTTAATGGAATGATCCAAGCTATTGCAATAATGTTAGGTTTATTGTTTTTATCTATGGTTGTTACTAATGTGGAATTATATGGATGTAAAAGATAAGGAAAAAAATTATTTGGGACTTCAATTTTATTCGTCATATCTTTCCACTTCCTTAATCATTAATTATTTTTTAAATATTTTTCTAAATAAGTTTTAACTTTCTTTATTAAAATTTGAATTTTTACCTATGTTTTAAAAATACCATTATAAATAAAGAAAGAACCAAAAATTATGAATAAAATAGAAGTTAAAATTTTTAAATATTTTTCAGGTAATAATCTTAAAATTTTTATCCCAAAAATTATACCTATCCCAGTTATAATTGAAAAAGCAAGCATAATACCTATTAATACAATAATAGGGGAACAAAATTCTGCTGCTAAAACAATTGAAGTGATTTGCGTTTTATCACCCAATTCCATAAGAGAAACGATAAAAAATGTATTAAAGAAAGACACTTTTTGATTTTTTAAAATAATTTTTTCATTCTTATAAATGAATGAGAAAAATCCTATTAGAATAAATACTAGGCCTGAAATTAAATTAATCCATTTACAATCAATAAAATCAGGCAATTTTCCTCCTATAATAGCACTTAAACCATCTACTAAGAAAAAAGCTAGTATTGCTCCACTAAAAACAGATATTGCAGAAGACCTTGAAGAAAGCATTATAGTAGTTAATTGTGTTTTATCACCTATTTCTGCTAATAATATAAAAGTAAAAGCGGTTATTAATGAAGTTATCTCTGCATCCATATCATTTTCATACTCCTATATATTGATTTTCTAATCATATGCAAATCCAAAAATCGTTTTAAAAAGTAATTAATAAATTTATTATTTAGAAAGCTTATTTTATAAACTAAAAGAATCTTCTTTTTAAAAAA
>Ga0207433_10005677_pt1 | contig 22094 bp, 24 predicted proteins | sample YelNatPaOPGAMG01_FD_187559 | JGI IMG/M metagenome (GOLD analysis project Ga0207433, IMG submission 187559) | Hot spring thermophilic microbial communities from Obsidian Pool, Yellowstone National Park, USA - OP-RAMG-01 (SPAdes) (version 3) | ecosystem: Environmental > Aquatic > Thermal springs... | reverse complement strand
CAAAAGAAATTATAAAGTTGTTAGAAAAATATAATTTTAAAGAAATTGTTACATATCAAACAATTTTTCAACCATTGGAAAATATCAAAAAAGTAGAAAAACCAAAGAAAGGATTTGGTAAAGGTGGATTTGTAGTAGTATGTGGGAAAAAAATTTAAAATATGTCTATGGTCCGGTCCCTTCCTGGAGATTAGGAAGTTCTTTAGGAATAGACCCTTTGTCTAACAAAGAAAAAATTTGTACATTTGACTGTGTTTATTGTCAACTTGGCAGGACTTATAAATTTGCTAATCAAAGGGAAGTATTTGTTTCTGTAGATGAAATTATAGATGAGATAAATTCTTTGCCTGATATAGAAATTGATTATATAACATTTTCTGGCAGGGGAGAACCTAATTTAGCTAAAAATTTAGGAGAAATGATTAGAGCTATAAGAAAAATACGAAAGGAAAAAATTGCAGTTATCACTAATTCATCTTTAATGTATATGGATGATGTCGTAGATGACCTATTATTAGCAGATTTTATATTAGCAAAGTTGGATGCTTATTCTCAAGAGTCATTAGAGACAATAAATAGACCAATAAAGCAGATAACATTTGATATGATTGTTGATGGTATAAAACAGTTTAAATCAAAATATAAAGGTAAACTTGCTTTACAGGTTATGTTCATAAAAGAAAATCAAAAGAATGCAAAAGAAATATCTGAGATAGCAAAAGAAATTAATCCTGATGAGATTCAAATTAACACTCCTTTAAGACCATCTCAATCAAAACCGTTATCTAAGAGTGAGATTGATAAGATAAAAGAGTATTTTAAAGATATGAACACTATTTCTGTCTACGATACTAAAAGAAAAAAAGTTGAACCAATCAGTACAGAAGATACACTTAAAAGAAGAGGAAAAGTTTAAAGGGGGAAAAGATGAATAAAGAAATAAATGAACTTCAAAAAATGGAAGAATTGCTTGCTAAAAATATGCAGCAGATAACTTCTAAAATTTTGGTTCTTTCAAACAAAGGTGGTGTTGGCAAAAGTTTTGTCGCAGTAAATATAGCTGTTGGTTTAAGTAAGAAAGGAGCCAAGGTTGGGCTGTTAGATGCTGACATACACGGACCTTCTGTAGCGATGATGCTTGGTTTTGAAGGTAAAAAGTTGTCTTATACTCAGAATGGTATTGCACCATATCCAGTTACTCCTAATTTAGTTGCAATTTCAATGGCTTCTTTTATTGATAATACTGATACTCCTGTTGTCTGGCGAGGTCCATTGAAGATGAGTGCATTGAGACAGTTTTTGGCAGAAGTGGATTGGGGAAAACGAGACTATTTAATTGTTGATTCTCCACCAGGTACTGGTGATGAGCCATTATCTATATGTCAACTTATTCGTGACTTAACCGGAGCAATTATTGTGACCACTCCTCAGGATATAGCTTTGTTGGATTCAAGAAAATGTGTCAGTTTTCTTCGGCAACTTTCTACACCCATTTTTGGTATTTTAGAGAATATGAGTGGATTAACCTGTCCGCATTGTGGTAAAAATATAGACCTATTTAAATCAGGCGGTGGAGAAAAAGCAGCAAAGGAGTTAGGGGTTCCTTTCTTAGGACGAATTCCGTTTGACCCACGCATAGTAGAAACAACTGATAATGGTAAATCTTTTATTGAACTCTATCCTGATTCTGAACCTGGAAAAATTCTGGATAAAATTTGTAGTTCAATTGATGAAAATATTAGAAAGTCATAAGGAGGGATTCAGTTTTATGAGTAAAGAAATAGTAGTAACTGACAGTAATTTTGAAGAAGAAGTATTGAAATCATCACTTCCGGTTCTCGTAGATTTCTGGGCAGAATGGTGTGGTCCTTGTAAAATGATGGGACCGATAATTGAAGAAATTGCATCTGAATATGAAGGTAGAATGAAAGTAGCAAAACTTAATGTTGATGAAAATCAACTTATAGCCAGCCGATATGGGATTCAATCTATACCCACCTTGATTCTTTTTAAAGGTAAAATTATTTTAAAAGAAATTGTTGGCCTACAATCAAAAGAATATTTAAGAGGAATCTTAGATAAATTTATTAAGAAAGAAGATAAGTAAAATGGAAATAAAAATTGTTGCTGAAGCATCTACAAAATTACAGAGATTATTTGTTGGTTGGGGTGTTTCCTTCCTGGTAGACAACGATTTACTTTTTGATACATTTTCTAATGAAAAAGTTATAAAAAACAATTTCTCAAAGTTAGGTATTAATGTAAAACAAATAAGACATGTTGTTATTTCACACGAACACTGGGACCATTATGGTGGCTTGTGGTATATTTTAAAAAACAATTCTAATGTAAAAGTTTATATATGTCACAGTTTTAGTGAAGAGTTTAAAACAAAGATAAAACAATATAATGTTTCAATAGTTGAAGTTTCTGACTTTGCTGAGATTAAATCAAATGTTTTCACTACTGGTGAAATTATAGGAGAGTATGATGGCAAACCGCTTCCAGAACAATCGTTAATAATTAAAAACAAAAAAATATCAATAATAACAGGTTGTTCACATCCAGGAATTATTGAAATTATCAAAAAAGTAAAGAATCGTTTTCCTGAACCGATACATCTGGTTCTCGGAGGATTTCATCTCCATGACAAACCTTTATCCGAAGTAATACAGATAGTCAGTGAATTTAAAAATCTTGGGATTGAAAAAGTAGCACCTTGTCATTGTACAGGTAAGAAGGCAGTTAAATTGTTTCAGCAAGAGTTTAAAGAAAATTTCATAAAAATATCTGCTGGCACAAAAATAATAACGGATTAAAGAAATGGAAGAATTAATCAAAGAATTTTTAGCTCAGAAAAGTTTTGCTGTAGTGGGTTCATTCAGAGATGAATCAAAGTATGCTTACAAGATTTTGAAAGACCTCAAACAAAAAGGATACGAAGTTTATCCTGTTAATCCAAAAATCAAAGAAGTGGAAGGATTGAAATGTTATCCTACTGTTCTGGATATACCTGCGGTAGTGGATGTGGTGGATATAGTTACTCCACCACAAGTAACTGAACAAATCGTTAAACAATGTTTTCAAAAAGGAATCACTCGGATATGGATGCAACCCGGTGCAGAAAGTGAAACTGCCATAAAGTTCTGCCAGGAGAACAATATTAAAGTAATTTATAATGCTTGTATTATGTTAGGTAGATAAAAAATATCCCAAAATTTATTTTACAAAAAAAGTAGTATACCAATGAACACTGACATGAAATTTTGCTATAAGGCATAGGCAAGGACGATAAAAGTATGATTTTTTTTGAAGGGTCTTGACGTCCTGTTATTTTTTTGCTAAAATAGTAACAGTAATGTAAGTATATTAATGTTATATAATAAAGCAGAAGGAAGGGGTGTGATAAAAAAATGGACATAAGGCGGAGTCTAATGCATCAGATAAGTAAGTTAAGGCAACAACGTCACTATGCAGAAAGACGGTGTGAGACAATAGGTAAGATGATATGTGCATGTTTAGTTTTTAGGCCGAGGATCAGAGGGAGACGTGACTTTCAATCTATAAAAGAAATAGAACCGCATTTAGAGTATAAAAATTATGCATATCTTACCTGCTATTACAAAGGAAGGAATTGGTATAGATATGTAAGGAAACAGGAATTAGAAGAGATTGAAAAGTTAACAGAGAACTATCGTATATTTTGTGAAAGTATAGCAAAAGTGCGAAGTTTGAATAAAAGGATAGTAGAGTTGTTAGATAAAATAGGGCAGATGCAACAGGAGGGAATAGAAAGATATGTCACAGGAAAGAAAAAAGTTATTAGAAGAAATAGCAGCAAGGAAAAGACAAAGTGAACTAGCAATAGAATAAGCAAGAGAAAGACATCGTCAATATTTAGCGTGGCAGTATTTAAGCAAGAATCAAAAAGAAGTAGCCAAGAAAATACTTGAAGGGAGATATGAGTTTTTAAAAGAAGCGGGTTGGGGTTTTCTAGATAAGTTTATGATTTTCTTAAATACGATTGGATTCTTAAAAGTTTTAGAGACAGTGGATGGGAAAGGATATGTTAGGCGAATGATTGCTGTTTCAAAATTACTGCTTACATATCAAATGAAAGTACTATTAGGGATATCGTCTATGAACCAGGTGCCTGATATGTTATTTAATGATACAGGATTATTGATGGTATTGGGATTTACTGCTAAACAGATAAGGAGAGGTGTATGTAAGCGTTCAAATAGGCGAGGTAAGAAGAGAAAAGGTCCCATACATAAAGATACACTTGCGGACGCGTTAGATAGATTTAGTGTAGAAAAAGTGGAGAAAATATTAAATAGTAGTGTAAAGATATTAAATAAATGTGGATTTATTGATGATGATATATACATATGTGACCCAACAGATATAGAGACTACGAAAAGATGTAAAGGTTGTGGTAAAAAGACAATTGATGAAGAACACATAAACAAGAAGACAGGAGAGGTAATAGTTATACCTAAGACAATCTATGGATTTAAATTGTTGGTAATAAGAGGAGTAAAAAGTGGAATAGTTGTGGCAGCAAAATTTATAAAGATACATGAGAGTGAGAAAAATTATACTTTAAGTTTGATAAAACAAGCACAAAAGAATATTGGAGATAAAATAAAAGTTTTACTTATAGACAGAGGATTTATCGACGGGATTACATTATGGAAGATAAAGCACGACTTTAAGATTGATTTTGTAATACCAACGGCTACAACAATGGATATAACAAAAGATGCAAGATCTTTAAGGAACGGATATAGTAAGGGTTATATCTGGCGAGAAACGACGGAAGAAATATCAGCAATAGGAATAAAAGGACTTACAAGTTATGATCAGTATGGTAATGAAGAACATAATAAGAAAAACAGATACAGTAAGAGTTTTGAGGGGAATCCGATAAACGTAGTAATGGTTACTAAATGGGATAGGAAAGAATATAAACGAGGGAAAGAGAAAGTATTTCTAACTACTTTAAGGGTAGATAAACCGATATCAGTAATTAAGAAATACAAATTGAGAAGTTTAATAGAAAACACCACTTTCAGAGAATTAAAAACAGGTTGGTTAATAGAACATATACCAAAGAAAACAGAATCTGCTGTAAGAACTCATGTGTTTTTGACTGTGTGTATGTATAACATGTGTAAGGCATATCGCAGTCAATTAGGAAAAGAAGTTACTGAGCAAGGGATAAGGAGATTTAGAACAGAAACATTTGCACAGACGAGAAATAAAATAGTAATAATCGCTGGAGAACACTATGGTATTTTTGATTTAGAAGAGTTTGCTATACTTGTTGGTAGCCCACCGAAATATTTTTTAAGTATCAGTCCTGGGAAGTTCAAAAAAGAGTATGGAATTGAAACAAAATTACAATCGTCAATAAAAAAACTCTAGGTGAAAATATATGATTATTTCTATTGAGAGAAAATTTACTTATGGCAAAATTACAAATTTATTTTTTGATAATGTAAAATATATTTCGCACTTTTTTGCTGCTGTAAGTTGACAAACAAATAAAAAAGGCGTATCCTCTTATTAAGAAAAAAACTAAAAAAAGGAGGGATACGCCAATGGAAAGTATAGCAAAAAATGAAGTAGTTGTAAAGGACAAGTTTGGTTACGGTATAAAGGTTAAAGAATTAGATTTCAGTGAAGAAACGATTAACCAACGATTAAGTGATTTAGTTAGAGAGAAAAGTGTTAATGAGCAAGAAATTTGGGATGTAACAAACACATATGTATTAAACACAGTTAAAAAGATAGTAGAAGGATGTTTGGAGGAAGAGGTTAGGATAATGATAGGTGCTAATTATTATGAACACAGTAGAGTTAGAGAAGGAGAACGTAGTGGACATTATACCCGAGATCTTGTTACGCGCTATGGTATAATAAAAGATTTATTAGTACCTAAATTAAGGAAGAAGAAATATAAACATGGTTTCAAGGTACTAAAAAGATATATGCGTCGTACTGGTGATATAGATGGTATGGTTAAGGAGATGTTTTTAGCAGGTGTATCGACACGTAGAGTAAGGGAAGTAATAAAACCATTATTGAAATATGAATACAGTCCACAATTTGTAAGTGATATACTGAAGCAAATAGATAGAGAAGTTAGGAAATTTCATGAACGTATACTTACAGATGACTATATTTACATATTATTTGATGGATTGACAATAAAGGTAAGATATAATGGCAAGGTACACACAAAAAGAGTATTAGTAGCCTATGGTATAAAATCAAATGGTATAAGAGAAATAATTGACTACACATTAGCGAAAGGGGAATCAACAATTGCATGGGAAAGTTTTGTGAATTTACTGTATATGAAAGGGTTGGAAGGTAAAAATTTGAAATTGATTACGACTGATGGTAACCAAGGGTTATTGAATGCATTGGATTTAGTATATCCGAGGATAGATAAGCAGCGGTGTTGGGTACATAAACTGCGTAATGTTGCTAATAAATGTCCTAGGAAACTGCAGAAGTCAGTAGTAGCAGAAGCAAGGGAGATATATCAAGCAGAAACAAAAGTATCTGCAAGAAAGCAATTTAAACATTTCAAATCAGTGTGGTATGCAATGGTTCCGGAAGCAGTAAATTGTATAGAAGAAGATTTAGAAGAATTGTTGTATTTTTATGATTGTCCAGTAGAGATGTGGAAAAAGTTACGTACAACAAATGTTATAGAACGATCATTCAGGGAAATTCGTAGGAGAATAAGGACCATAAGTTCATTTACTAATGTGGATAGTTGTGATAGAATAATCTATGGTGTATTAAATTATATGAATTCTAAGTGGGAGGATAAGCCTTTAAAAGAAATTATTAAAATAGAAAGTGCGAAAAAAACTTGACATTATCTATTTTTTTAATCTATTGACAAAATTCTTTTTATTTTGTATAATAATATGAGAATTACACAAACAAAGAAGTGTTTTAACGGCAAAGATGCCTTCTAACATTGAGGGATAGAAGGCATTTTTTATTTTAGAATAAAAGTAAGATTAAGTTCAAAAATAAAAGATTAAAAGAATGAAAATTAAACTAAAACTGGAAGAAGAAAATAAAATATTACGAAAGATTTTAGAAACTATAAACTGTAACCTAAATTTAGAAGAATTATTAAAACAGATTATAGAAATAGTTACACAGGTATCAAAAGGGGATGCTTGTTTTATATATCTTCTTGATGATAAAAAAGAAGAATTGATATTAAGTGCATCTAAGAACCCTCATCCAAAAATATTAGGTAAAATAAAACTCAAATTAGGTGAAGGAATTACTGGCTGGGTAGCTAAAGAAAAGAAATATGTTTCCATATCAAAAAATGCAGGTAATGATCCAAGATTTAAATTTTTTCACAATCTTTCTGAAGATAAATATGAAGCTTTTCTTTCTGTTCCTATTATCAGCAGGAACGAAATAATAGGTGTAATCAATGTTCAACATAGACAAGCTCACGAATATAGTCAAAATGAAATTGCTCTTATTTCTACTATTGCGGATCAAGTAGGTTTTGCTATTGAGAATGCTCGTCTTTATGAAGAAACAAAAAAACGTGTCAAACAGTTAGAAACTTTAGCAGAAGTAAGTAAAACAATTGTGTCTAATAGATATTTGAAGGAAATACTGCAACTGATTGTAACCATGACTGCGGAAATGATGAACTCAAAAATATGTTCTATAATGCTTTTAGATGAAGAGAAACAAGAATTACATATAGAAGCGACACAGAGTTTAAGTGAAGAATATATCAAGAAGCCACCACTAAAAGTAGGTGAGAGTATCAGTGGGAAAGCAGTTAAAGAGAAAAGACCAATTACTGTCTTAGATGTAACAAAAGAACCCGGATATAAGTATCCTCAAATGGCAAAAAAAGAAGGTATATGTTCAATGTTGGCAGTTCCAATGATGATTAAAGATAAAGTAATTGGTGTAATTAACAGTTACACTGCTACTGAACACAGATTTAGTGAAGATGAAATAAAAATTTTACAATCAGTAGCTAATCAAGCAGCAGTTGCAATAGAAAACACAAAACTGATGGAAGAGATTTTGACTGCACAAGAAGCATTAGAAACACGTAAATTAGTTGAACGCGCAAAAGGTATTCTTATGAAAGAATTAGGATTAGATGAAGATAAAGCACATAAGATTATTCATAAACAGAGCATGGATACATGCACACCAATGAAAAAGATTGCGGAGGCAATTATTTTAAATCATGAATTAAAGAAAAAAATTTAAACTATACTTAAATATATTGGAATTAAATAATCGGGCATTGATGTCCTCTGTATTCCAGCCTTGAAGTTGGAGTATTGAGGACATTTTTATTTTAGGGCATAGAAGTCCACCATCACAATGATGTGTTGGTCAGTATGTATATAATTATGCGAATTGTGTGGAGGTGATGGAAATGGATTTTGAAAATATTTTAGTAAACCTTAACTTGAAACTCAGAAGGATTGCATGTAAACTCAATGGACATCTAAGGTTTATTGATGAAGATGATTTAGTACAGGAGATGTATATCCATTTATGGAAAATGCAAGAACAGGGTGAACTTGAAGGAAAAACAGATAGTTATTTACTGCAGAGTTGCTGGTTTCATATTAAAAATTATTTGAGGGTTATTGATAAGAGAATAGAAATTGTCAGTCTTGATGAACCAATTGATAATTCAGAAACAACTTTTGCTGAGATTATACCGGACAGTTATCAACATTTTTATGAAACTGTTGAATGGGGAATAATGAGTGATAAAATAAGAAAAATTGTGCTCACAAAAAGAGAGAAAGAAGTTCTTACTCTTCTGTTGGAAGGATATACATTTAGGGAAATAGGTAAAATACTTGGTATCTCTTTTGTGATGGTATCAAAAATTAAAAGTAATATTTGTAAGAAATTGGAACATAAAATATAATTAAAGGTTAACAAATAGGACAGTTTTTTACTTGTATAATTATAGAAGAGAAAAATTGATACGGTTCGTTGACGAATCAGTTTAAAAAAGAGAGCATTGGCGTTCTATTCATACTCACTTCTTACAAAGGTGTGAGGAGATATCAAAGTTGAATAGAACGCTTTTCTATTTATGATGAACCCAAGAACGAATATTAAGAGTAATTTTAAGGAAACAAATATGAACAGAAGAAATATAACAAAAATATTAACTTCAGTATTAATTTCTTATGTGGTATCATCAATATCTGCTGTTTATTCAACACCATCTACTCAAATATGGATTCCTTCAACCGACATACAAGATTACAAAACAATACATCTTGGTATTGATAATTATTTTACTATGTTCACTAAATTAGCAGATGGCGCGTATGCACTACCAACCGATATTGGTTTGACTTATGGACTGTTTCCACAAATAGAAATTGGAATTGATATTTTTGAGCCAACTGATTATTTACTGATGTTTAATTTTAAAATTAGTATATTAAAAACAAAATTAAGTAAATATTCTACTTCAGTTTCATTTGGTGGTTATTATTTTGGCACAGAGAAAGATGTCTCTGACTTGAATGTTGTTTATGGTTTGATAGGAAAAAAATTAGGAAATATTGGAAGGTTTTCATTAGGGTATTATAAAGGAAATAGAAAATTGCTGATTCCTGATGATAATGGTATCTTATTTTCTTTTGATAGATGTATTCCTGAAATTTCAGAAAAGTTATGGTTCGGTTTAGATTATCAAGGTGGTAAAAATTCTATTGGTACATTTAACTTCGGATTCTCCTGGAGTTTTAATGAGAAAGTAAGTTTACTTGTAGGATATGATATCTACAATATCTCAAATATAAAAAATACGATAACAACACAATTGGATATTAATTTCTAAGAGGTAAATTATTATGGATATGAAAATAATAGTAGATACTATATGGGTTTTAGTAACTGCAAAATTGGTTTTCTTTATGAATTTAGGTTTTGCTATGGTTGAATCAGGATTTACAAGAACAAAAAACACTGTAAATATTTTATCCAAGAATTTCATTGTTTTTGCTGTTTCTTCTTTAGGGTTTCTGTTTATAGGTTGGGGGCTCATGTTTGGAGATGGAAATCTTTTTGTTGGATTAAAAGGATTGTTTTTTGTCAGTGGGATGGATAATTCACCTGCAACCGGGGATGCTTACCAGGGAGTATATTCGTCAATATCCTGGACAGATATACCACTTTGGGCTAAATTTTTCTTCCAACTGGTATTTTGTGGAACTGCTGCAACTATTGTATCTGGAGCAGTAGCAGAGAGAGTAAAGTATAAATCCTTTATATTATTTTCGTTTATTATGGCAATGTTTATTTATCCTGTAGTCGGACACTGGATCTGGGGTGGTGGCTGGCTGGCACAGAAAGGTATGTTTGATTTTGCTGGCTCAACTGTTGTTCATTCTGTAGGTGGCTGGGCAGCTCTTGCTGGTGTTCTTTTATTAGGTCCAAGGTTTGGTAAATACAATAATGGTAATATCAATCTAATTCCTGGACATAGTTTATCTCTGGCAACATTGGGAACATTTGTATTATGGTTTGGCTGGTTCGGATTTAATCCTGGTTCAACTATGACTGCTAGCCCTATAACAATAAGTCATGTGGCTGTTACAACTAATACTGCGGCAGCAGCCGCTATAATGAGTTCCACTTTAATCTCTTGGATAATACTTGGTAAGCCAGATTTAGGTATGACACTTAATGGTTGTCTGGCTGGATTGGTGGCAATAACTGCACCTTGTTCTTTTGTAAGTGTCGGTAGTTCCATCATCATCGGAATCATTGCTGGGACGCTTGTTGTGTTAGCAGTTGTTGGATTTGATAAAGTAAAAATTGACGACCCTGTAGGAGCGTTATCAGTTCATTTAGTGAACGGTATTTTTGGTACACTTTGTGTTGGTCTGTTTGCTCAGGATAAAATAGCAGGAGTTGCTATTGGAAATGGATTATTTTATGGGGGTGGACTGAATTTATTTTTTAGTCAGTTAATAGGTGTAGTAAGTGTTGGCGTGTTCGTATTTGTAATATCATTTGTTGCATGGATTATACTAAAAGTAACCATGGGTATCAGAGTGAGTTTACAAGAAGAAATTGAAGGATTAGATATAGGTGAACATGGTAATATTGCATATCCTGAATTTATTGGTCGTAAACCATTTTATTTATTTTCAGAGATGAAAAAGTAATATTGGAGGAATGAAAAAGATGAAAAAGATAGAGGCGGTAATCAGACCAGAAAAATATGATATCGTTAGCAATGCTTTAGAAAAAGCGGGTTGTTCAGGACTTATGATTACAGAAGTTGAAGGACATGGTAAACAAAAAGGTGTTATTCAGCAGTGGAGAGGTGAAAAATATAAAATAGGACTTTTACCAAAAATAAAATTGGAAATTGTCGTAAAAGATACAGAAGTAGAAAGAATTACAAAAATAATAATTGACAATGCGAAGACAGGAGAAGTTGGTGACGGCAAAATATTTATTTATGAAATAGAAGATGTAATAAGAATAAGGACAGAAGAGAAAGGAGAACAAGCAATTTAAATTTTAATTGAAAGGAGAAAAAAAGAAATGAGCAGAAAGACAAGTAAAGAAGAAAAACGAGTCGCAATACGTTGGAATGGGCAAGTTAATGAAAAGGATATACAGAGAGTGAACCAACTGATAAAAGAAAACAAAATTGAAATTGTAGATTTAAAATTCAATGACCTTCCCGGGTTATGGCAACATTTTTCTATTCCTGCATCAGAACTTATAGAGATTGACGATCCCATAAAGAGTATATGGGTTGAGGGAATTGGATTTGATGGTTCATCAATAAGAGGATTTCAAAAAATTCAGGAATCAGATATGATTCTGATGCTTGACCCATCAACTGCTATTTATGACCCTGTCTGTGAAATTCCAACTTTAAGTATTATCTGTGATATTTACGACCCGATAACTAAAAAATCATATACCCGCGACCCGAGGTATATTGCTAAAAAAGCAGAAGAATATCTAAAAACTACAGGCATTGCAGATAAAAGTTACTGGGGACCAGAAATGGAATTTTTCATTTTCAATGATATCAGATTTGACCAGACAGAAAATGCCGGATACTATTTTATTGATTCAATAGAAGGTGAATGGAATTCAGGTAAAGATGAAAAACCAAATTTAGGATACAAGCCGCGGTACAAAGAAGGATATTTTCCTGTTCCACCTCATGATTCTCAACAGGACCTAAGAAGTAAAATAGTTCTTACATTGATTAAAGCAGGGATACCTGTAGAAGTTCATCATCACGAAGTTGCTACTGCCGGTCAGGCGGAAATAGATATGAAATTTGATACTTTGGTTCGTATAGCAGATAAATGTATGATGTATAAATATATTGTAAAAAATATTGCTAAAAAAAATAATATGGTAGCAACATTTATGCCGAAACCTTTATTTGGTGATAATGGGTCGGGAATGCATACACATCAATCATTGTGGAAAGATGGTAAGAATATTTTCTTTGATCTAAAAGGTTATGCTTTAATTTCACAAACTGCTAAATATTATATTGGTGGTTTACTGAAACATGCGCCAGCGCTTATGGCTTTCTGTGCACCTACAACTAATTCTTATAAAAGATTAGTTCCCGGTTATGAAGCACCTGTTAATCTCGCATATTCACAGAGAAATCGTTCGGCAGCAATACGAATTCCTGTTTATACTGAAAATCCAAAAACAAAACGGATTGAATTCAGGCCACCTGACAATTCCTGTAACCCTTATTTAGCTTTTGCAGCAATGCTTATGGCAGGAATAGATGGAATACAAAACAAAATAGATCCTGGTGAACCATTAGACAAAGATACATATCATCTGACTCCAGAAGAAGCAGCAAAAGTTCCCACTGTTCCCGGTTCTTTAGAAGAAGCAATTAATGCACTAGAGAAAGATTACGAATTTTTACTTAAAGGTGATGTTTTCACACAGGATGTAATTGATGTATGGATAGAATACAAAAGAACAAGAGAAATAGATTCTATAAGAATAAGACCGCATCCTTATGAATTCTATTTATACTTTGATATCTAAAAAAATATGTCAGGTTTAAAAAATAAAATAGTTGAATGGTTAAGGACACAGGTAAAAAAATCTGAATGCTCTGGTGTGGTTTTTGGTATGTCGGGTGGAGTAGATTCATCTGTTGTTGCCGTGCTATCAAAAATGGCATTTGGTGATAATTGTCTCGGTTTAATAATTCCATGTCACAGTGATGTAAAAGATATGGAATATGCAATGCTTGTTGCAAAAGAGTTTAACATCAGAACAGAATTAGTTCATCTTAATTCTGTATTTAATACAGTTTTAAGTGTTCTTGAAACAAAATTAGAAGTAACTGATAGGAAATCAACTGTGATTGCAAATATTAAACCACGACTACGTATGATAACACTTTATGCATTTGCATCAAAATATAATTACTTAGTTTGTGGAACAGGTAATAAAAGCGAACTTTTGACTGGCTATTTTACTAAATACGGAGACGGTGGAGTTGATATATTACCACTTGGCGGACTTTTAAAAACCCAAGTTATTGAGTTAGCAAAAGAACTGAAAATTCCTGATGTTATTATCTCAAGACCACCAACAGCAGGTTTGTGGCAGGGACAGACAGATGAATCTGAACTCGGGTTAACATATGCTGAACTTGATAGAATTATTACTGCTATTGAGAAAAATGAGTTTTCAGGTTTTGATATGAGATTAGTTGACAGAGTAAGGAATATGATAATGAAATCGGAACACAAAAGAAAGACAATACCGATTTTTGTCATTGATAGTTAAGTAAGAATACATTTAAACTTAAAAAAGGTAAGTGAATATGAACAGAATAGAGCCCCATATTCCAGGTGGTTGTTCTGTCGCCGGAATACTTAATGAAAAGAAAGGATTTATTAAAGGTGAACAAATTATTAAAATGATAACTGTGATGCATGAACGATCTAATGGGCTTGGTGGCGGGTTTGCTGGTTGGGGTATTTATCCTGATAACAAGGATGATTGGTGTTTTCATCTATTTTTTGATAATGAAAAATCAAGAGAGTTTACAGAAGAATATCTAAAACACGATTATGAAATAATGAAAAAAGAAGAGATACCAACTCGTAAAGTAAAAGTGATTGACAAAAGACCTTTGATCTGGAGATATTTTTTAAGGATAAATAGAGAGAAAAAAAACGAATTTTATGAGTTAACAGAGGAAGATATAGTAATGAATTCTGTAATGAAAATAAATGAGGAGTTTGAAGGTGCATTTGTTGTTTCATCAGGTAAAAATATGGGCGTTTTTAAAGGTGTTGGCTATCCTGAGGATATTGCGGAATTTTACCGTATTGATGACTATCAAGCATATCTATGGATTGCTCACGGAAGATTTCCTACAAATACACCAGGTTGGTGGGGTGGCGCTCATCCATTCGGTTTATTAAATTGGGCTTTAGTACATAATGGTGAGATATCTTCTTATGGAACTAATAAACGATATCTTGAAGGATTTGGATACAGATTGATGTTACAAACTGATTCTGAGGCAATACTCTATCTTTTTGATTTACTGCTTCGTAAGCATAACTTACCGTTTGAAATTGCCTGTATGGCTTTAGCTCCTCTACTCTGGGATGAGATTGAAAGAATGAATGAAGAAGAAAAACAACTTTTAAAAGCGATTCGTATGGTCTATGGCAGTGCATTAATTAATGGACCATCTTCATTAATTCTTGGTTATAAGAATGGAATGCTCGGCTTGAATGATAGAATAAAATTAAGACCATTAATAGCAGGTCGTAAAGATGATTTATTCTATTTATCAAGTGAAGAATGTGGTATCAGAGAAATTTGTCCAGAACCGGATAAAATCTGGGCACCAAAAGCAGGTGAACCTGCTATTGGAGAATTAAAATTATGAAACTATCATTTTTATATCCTGAGTTTCAAGTTATCAGAGATGAATCAAAATGTATCCAGTGTGAAGTCTGTGTGAGACAATGTGCATTTGGAGTCCATACTTATGATAAAGATGAAAAAAAAGTTACAAGTGATAATTTAAAATGTGTTGGCTGTCATCGGTGTGCTACTCTATGTCCGACTCAAGCATTAATAATTTCTCGTTATCCTCAGGATTTTAGAGAAAATTATAACTGGCGAAAAGATGTTATTCGTGACATATTCAAACAATCCGAATCCGGCGGAGTATTATTAACCAGTATGGGTTGTGATAAGGAATATCCAATTTATTGGGATAAACTTTTATTGGATGCCAGTCAAGTTACTAATCCTTCAATCGACCCTTTACGTGAACCAATGGAATTGAGAACCTATTTAGGTAATAAGCCGGAGAAATTAGAGTTCAGTGTAAAAAATAATAGTCAGGCAACTGTAAACTATAAACTATTAACCAAATTGTCACCTCAATTAGAATTAGAAACACCGATTATGTTTTCAGCGATGTCATACGGTTCAATAAGTTATAATGTTTGTTTAGCATTAGCACAAGCAGCAAAAATTCTCGGTATTTATTATAATACAGGAGAAGGTGGTTTGCATAAAGATCTTTATAAATTTGGTAAAAATACAATTGTTCAGGTTGCTTCTGGAAGATTTGGGGTCCATAGTGATTACCTTAATGTAGCAGCAGCAATTGAAATTAAGATTGGGCAGGGAGCAAAACCAGGAATCGGTGGTCATCTTCCGGGAGAGAAAGTTAGTAAGGAAATTTCAGAAACTCGTATGATTCCAGAAGGAACTGACGCCATTTCTCCGGCACCACATCATGATATCTATTCAATTGAAGATTTGAGTCAACTAATATTTGCTCTAAAAGAAGCAACTTGTTATACAAAACCGATAATAGTAAAAATTGCTGCTGTGCATAATTCAGCTTCTATTGCTTCAGGTATGGTTCGTGCTGGTGCGGATATTATTGCATTAGATGGCGTTCGTGGTGGGACGGGTGCTGCACCAACAAGAATAAGGGACAATGTCGGTATTCCTATTGAATTAGCGTTAGCATCTGTAGATGAACGACTACGGAAAGAAGGAATAAGGCATCGTGCTTCAATTGTTATTGCTGGTGGTATCAGAAATTCTGCTGATGTAGTTAAAGCGATTGCTTTGGGTGCAGATGCAGTATATATTGCTACATCCGCACTTATTGCCTGTGGATGTCACTTATGTCAGAAATGTTATACTGGGAAATGCAATTGGGGTATTGCTACTCAGGACCCTTATCTTATGAAAAGAATAAATCCTGATATTGCTACGGAAAGATTGGTTAATTTAATACACGCATGGAGTTTAGAAATTAAAGAGATGCTTGGTGGTATGGGTATAAATGCTATTGAGTCATTAAGAGGTAATAGACTAAGATTACGTGGGATCGGTCTTACTGATACAGAACTTAAATTACTGGGAGTGAAACCAGCAGGAGAATCGTTATGAAAAGAATCTATATAAAAGAAGAATATTGTATGGGATGTCGTTTGTGTGAGATTCATTGTTTAGTAGCACACTCAAAATCAAAAAAAATTATTAAGGCATACAAGGAAGAATTTCCTCGTGCTTTACCTCGTTTAATTGTAGAGCAGAAGGGACCATTTTCTTTTGCATTACAGTGTCGTCATTGTGAAGATGCGCCCTGTATTAAGGCATGCTTAACAGGAGCAATGCATCGTGAAAAGAAGACAGGAATAGTAAGTTGTAACCAGGACAAATGTATCGGATGCTGGATGTGTATAATGGTTTGTCCATTTGGGGTTATCTTAAGAGATATTAAAGAAAAGAAAGTAGCTACCAAATGTGACCTTTGTCCAGATGAAGATATCCCTGTATGTGTAGCGAAATGTCCAAATGAGGCATTAGTTTATGAAGAGAAATAATAAAGGAAAACTTGTTCCAAATTTTACCGAGAAATATGTGATTATAGGTAATTCAGTAGCAGCAATTTCTGCTATTGAATCGATTAGAGAAAGAGATAAAATATCTTTGCTCACTGTGGTTAGTAAAGAGCCTTATTTTGCTTATTCTCGGCCACTTATTTCATATTATTTAGAAGGTAAAGTAAAACCAGAAAAAATGTATTACAGAGATAAACAATTCTATCAAGAAAATAATGTTGAACTGATTTTAGGTCAGGAAGTAGTAAAAATTTTGCCCGAAGAAAAAAATATAATCTTATCAAATAAGAAAAAAATTAATTATACAAAACTTTTAATCGCTTGTGGTGGAAAACCAATAGTTCCTCAAATTAAAGGTGTAGATAAAGAAAATGTTTTCACTTTTACTACTTGGGATGAAATTAAACATTTAGAAAATGTTATAAAGAAAAAGAAAGAAGTAGTTGTTATTGGTGCTGGAATGATTGGTTTAAAGGCTGCTGAAAGTTTGACAAATGCAGGATTAAAGGTAACAATTATTGAATTAGCCGATAGAGTATTATCAACTGTTCTGGATAAAAAATCTGCTTCTATTCTACATCAACATCTGAAAGAAAATAAAGTTGAGTTAATTACTGAAAATACAGTAGAGGAAATAACAGGAAAAGGCATGATGGTTGATGGTGTAATTCTCAAAAATGGTAAGAGAGTAAAAACAGACATAGTTGTTATAGCAATTGGCATTATTCCAAATTTAGATTTAGTAAAATCAGCAGGGATCAAGACCAATAAAGGAATTTTAGTTAATGAATTTATGCAAACTAATATTGAAAATATTTATGCTGCTGGTGATGTTACCGAAACATGGGATTTTCTATATAAACAGAATAGACCTATCCCTATCTGGCCTTTAGCATATGAGCAAGGGAAGATAGCCGGAACAAATATGGCTGGAGAAAAAATATCATATCATGGTGGATTGTCCCTAAATTCTATTGAGGTATTCAATTTACCATTGATCACAGCTGGGATTACTACTGTTGAGAAAGATACATATGAAATTTTAGTAAAGTTTCAGCCAGAAAGAAAAATGTATAAAAAGATTATTATTGAAAATGGGAAAATAATTGGTTCTATCTTGATAAATAACATAGAAAGAGCAGGAATTATTACAGGTTTAATTAAAGACCAACTTGATGTAAGCAATTTCAAAAATGAAATATTAGAGGATACTTTTGGTTATATTTATGTCCCCAAAGAATATCGTTCTAAAGAAATTATGCCATTAGAAGTATAATATGAACTGAAAATGAAAAATACAAAAATTGAAATTGATGCTAAAGGATTAAATTATAAAGAATTAAATGAAAAGATTCGTCAATCAATAGATAATAATAGCAAAGAAATTATTCTGATTAATGTTAATGGTCAGAGATACATTTCTTCAGGACTTAAGTCAGATGTAAAAATTATTATCAGAGGAACACCAGGTAACGATTTGGGGTCCTTCATGAATGGTCCTGAAATTATAGTTTATGGTAATGGACAGGATGCTATTGCTAATACAATGAATAAAGGTAAAATTGTTATCCACGGAGATGCTGGTGATATTTTAGGTTATGCAATGCGTGGAGGAAAATTATATATTAAAGGAAATGTAGGATATCGAGCAGGAATTCATATGAAAGCGTATAAGGATTTGTTACCTGTTATTATTATTGGAGGGACTGCTCGTGACTTTTTAGGTGAATATATGGCAGGTGGCATCCTGATAGTTCTTGGACTTAAAGATGAAAAAGAACCTATTGTCGGTAATTATGTTGGGACAGGTATGCACGGTGGAATTATTTATGTCCGTGCGGAAGTTAAAAATTATCAACTCGGTAAAGAATTAGGTATAGAAAAATGGAATAAAGAAGATGACATAACTATAAAAAAATATTTGACAGAATATTGTCAGGAATTTGGTTTGAATTATGATTATTTAATACAAAAAAAATTCACTAAACTCATTCCAACTACACATCGTCCGTATGGCAAACTATATACTTACTAAAGGTTAATTTGTATTCACTTCTTTTATTATGGATCAATTCACAGAAAATATGTCAGAAGGGCTTCAAAAGAAACTTGCCAAGTTTGTTTCTTAACTGTTCGCGATCATTATACACAAATACACTTTTTTTATTGATTTAAGGATATTAATTATGTAAAATTAGAATGTTAACTTTCAATTGAGATATATGGATACTGTGGATAGAAATAAATGAAACAGTAACAAAATATTGTCAATAAAGGAGGAAAAAAACAATATGTTCGGATTGGGATTTCAGGAAATATTGTTGTTGTTATTGATAGCACTGTTGCTATTCGGTGCATCAAGGTTACCTGAAATAGGTAGAGCATTAGGTAAAACTATTAAAGAATTCAAAAAAGCAGTTAAAGAAGAAGATAATGATGATAATACTGAAAAGAAAGATAAAAATAAATTAGTTTAATTCCGTGAATAATACTAATCCTGATAAATTAACTGTAATTGGACACCTTGAAGAACTGAGGAAACGAATTATTATATCGCTGGTTTATCTTTCCTGTGGAACATTAATAAGTTTTATTTTTGCAAAAGATATAATACTGTTCTTGAAACTTCCAGCAGAAAATATTATAAAGAATTTAGTTTTCACCAGACCGACTGAACCATTTATAATTTATTTCAAAGTAGCATTATATACAGGAGCAATTATTTCCAGTCCAGCAATTTTTTATCAGATCTGGCAATTTATTAAACCAGCAATAAGTCAGCAAACAAAAATATCTTTATTTAACTGGGTTATAAGTGTTGTTGTTATGTTCATAATCGGAACGGTCTTCTCGTATAAGATTGTTATATCATCAGGACTGAATTTTCTTATCAAGTTTGCTGATAGTATTGCTACACCAATGATAACTGTTGATAGTTATATTTCATTTGTTTTGATGATACTTGTGCTGGGCGGAATTGTCTTTGAGATGCCTGTTATTTCAGGTCTGTTAACAAAACTCGGTATAATTACTCCGTATATGATGAGAAAGAGACGCAAAGAAGCAATATTCGGATTATGTGTTTTTGTAGCAATTATTACACCAACAGTTGATGCATTCAATATGGTCATTTTTGTGTTACCGATGATTGTATTATATGAAGCAAGTATTTTTGTCTCAAATTTAATATATAATCACTCTAAAAAGTATGTCCATAAATCAGTTTATGAAAATCAATCTTAGATATCAAAGGAGGTAACAGGTAAAATGTCAGCAAAATTGATAGATAGAATTTTTTATACAAAGTTTACAAGAAAAGGGTTCCTGAAATTTTTAGGGATATTATTTGGTATGATACTGTTTTCAAAAAATAAGACCACAACTATTTACTCTGCAACAAAGATACTTGAGCCACGACCAAGAAAAGTTATTAAAACAGAATATGATATGGTTGTTGCTAAAGGTAAAGACCCATCCGCTATAACACGGAAAGCAATAGAAACATTAGGTGGAATTAACAGGTTTGTTAAAAAAGGAGATATTGTTGTAATTAAACCTAATATCGCCTGGGATAGGAGCCCCGAACTGGCTGCTACTACTAATCCTGAAATAGTGGCAACATTAGTGAAAATGTGTATTTCTACTGGTGCAAAAAAAGTTAATGTATTTGATAGAACATGTCATAATGAACGTCATTGTTATAAAAATAGTGGTATATACGATGCTGTAAAAAATGCTGGTGGCTCAATCTATTTCGTTAGTGACTGGAAATTTATTCGTGCTAAATTTCCTGAGAACAGTTTGATGTTTGATTGGCCAATTTATCTTGATGCTGTTAAATGTGATTGTTTTATTAATGTGCCGATTGCAAAACATCATGAATTAACCGGTTTTTCTTTATCAATGAAAAACTTGATGGGTGTCTGTGGCGCTAATCGCGGTAAAATGCATTCCGGAATTGATATAAATCTTGTTGATTTGACAGAATTTATTAAACCTGACTTAACTATAATTGATGCATACAGGATACTTGTTAGAAATGGGCCTACAGGCGGTAATCTGAGCGATGTTGAACTAAAAGAAACTGTTATTGCAAGTACTGACCCTGTCCTGTCAGATGCGTATGCAGTAACACTGTTTGGACATAAACCACAGGAATACCGATGGATTGAATTAGGAGCAGAATCTAAATTAGGTAGAATGGACATCAAGAAAGCAAATATTAAGTTACTGGAAATCTGAAATATTGGTTACAATGAATAAAAGTAAATATTATCTGGTTGTTTTACGACGGTTAGTTCAAACATTATTTGTTCTATTACTTATCTGTATTGTCTGGGCTACAAAATATCCGCTTAAAGATTATATTAATCCCGAATACTATTTTTATATTGACCCGTTAGTGATGATTGTGTCATCTGTAGCAGGAAAAGTATTAATCTATGGATTAGTATTTTCTATATTCGTCCTGATTCTGAGTTTTCTACTGGGAAGAGTGTTCTGTGGCTGGGTCTGTCCGTTGGGCGCAATCAGTGATTTATGGGTTTTTCTCATCCGAACGGTTCTCAAATTAAGAACCAGAAATTCGGAACCAAGTAAAATAAGAAATTTTAAATATGGTCTGTTAATTGTAATATTTATGTTCGCTATTTTAGGACTACAAATTGCGTGGATATTTGACCCGATTACAATCTTTGTGCGCACATTCGTATTTAATATTCATCCTGCTATTAATAACACTGTTGATAAAATGTTTATTTTTATGTTGCAGAAAACTAATTATTTTGAGCCAGTTGAAACTATATATTCTGCACTTAAAAATAATGTATTATGTGTTTCTCAACCTGTATTCAGGAACACTACATTTGTGGCTATTATATTTGTTCTTATACTCAGTTCAGGACTGATAAAAAAACGGTTCTGGTGCAGATATATATGTCCATTAGGTGCACTTTTATCTATACCAGCAAAATTTACAATATTCAGAAGAGCCGTTTACTCGTGTAAAGATGGGTGCTCATTATGTAAAAATATTTGTCGGATGAATGCTATCAGAAGTGATAACAGTTATTTAACTGATGAATGTATCCTGTGTCTTGATTGTATCAGTTTTTGTCC